>Ga0126342_10013988_pt1 | contig 14185 bp, 10 predicted proteins | sample Cyp1metagenome_FD_92528 | JGI IMG/M metagenome (GOLD analysis project Ga0126342, IMG submission 92528) | Coral microbial communities from Lord Howe Island, Old Settlement Bay, Australia - Cyphastrea 1 metagenome | ecosystem: Host-associated > Invertebrates > Cnidaria > Coral ...
ACATCTGAGAAAAGGATTAAACTCGATTTTAATTCTTCTGATACATGCCCAGTAGGTTGGAAACTAGAGAAGAATTAAATTCAGATTTAATCCCAATTGAATTTGATTTCCAGTCCTATTTATCCCCGAATCACCATACACCATCCCCAGTCAATCAATAGATAGATAGATAGATTGATTGATAGATTGATAGATTGATAGATAGATAGATAGATAGATTAGATAGATAGATTGGATAGATAGATTAGATAGATAGATTAGATAGATAGATTAGATAGATAGATTAGATAGATAGATTAGATAGATAGATTAGATAGCTAGATAGATTAGATAGATAGATTAGATAGATAGATTAGATGGATAGACTAGATAGATACATTAGATAGATAGATTAGATAGATAGATGAGGTAGATAGATTAGGTAGATAGATAGATAGATTAGACAGATAGATTAGATAGATAGATTAGATAGATAGATTAGATAGATAGATTAGATTAGATAGATTAGATAAGATAGATTAGATAGGTTAGATAAGATAGATAGAAAGATAGATAGATTGATAGATAGTTAGATAGATAGATACATAGATAGATAGATAGATAGATAGATGGATAGATAGATAGATAGATAAATAGATAGATTGATTGATAGGTTGATTGATTTAATTTGATTAGATTTTATAGATTTGATAGATTTGATTCGATTTGATTAGATTTGATTAGATAAGATTGGATAAGATTAGATAAGATTAGATAAGATTAGATTTAGATTAGATAAGATTAGATAAGATTAGATAAAATTAGATAAGAATAGATGATATTAGATGAGATAAGATAAGATTAGATGAGATTAGATAAGATTTGATAAGATTTGATAAGATAGGATAAGATAGGATAGGATGGATAGGATGGATAGGATGGATAGGATGGATAGGATCGATCGATCGATCGATAGATAGATAGATAGATAGACAGACAGACAGACAGGTAGGTAGGTAGATAGGTAGATAGGTAGATAGGTAGATAGGTAGATAGGTAGATAGGTAGATAGGTAGGCAGATAGGTAGGCAGATAGGTAGGCAGATAGGTAGATAGATAGATAGATAGGTAGGTACGTAGGTAGGTAGGTTAGGTAAGTAGGATGGGTAGGATAGGTAGGATAGGTAGGATAGGTAGGATAGGTAGTGTTATCTCTTGGGTCCACCACATTAGATCCTTTTGATTCTCTCCTTTGCCTCTTCCGCACCGCCTTCGCCGTTCGTTCCCCTCCCTTGGTGCCGGCTCTCCGCTGGGCCCCCCAACCATTCTCCACGGAAGAAGCCTCCTTCGAAGACGCCAATGACTAGCCTAGGAACAGGAAAGCCAGTGGCATCCACTGGCCAATGGTTTCATCTCCCCCAACGTGGGGATATGTAGATTGCACCCAGTGACTCACTGACTGTGTATATATGAGTCACTGGCTGTGTATATATATATATATATATATATGTATGTATGTATAATATATATATAACATTATATAACCACCATTGAAAAATTGAAGTGTTTGAACCCTGAGAGACTGGGGAAGTAGCGAAGGGTCCCTGTGACAAACCAAGAATTCCTGCATAAAAGCCGACGGTTGATTGTTTATCATTCACCCCATCAAAAGTTGTCATTGTGGGGTATGACATGTCCCCTATTCCTGTGCAAACCCACTTGTTGTCCATTCAGCACTGGGAGCCTCTAGTCCGAGCATCGCCAATTGATCCATCAAGCTCTGTCGCACCGCTCCCACACGCGCCAGCAGGAAAAACCTTCAGCTGTGCAGCTGGAGGTAGCGGGCGCCATGGGGAAGTTCCACCTTTCAGGTACACAGTTTAATGTGGTAAACCCAATAATCAAACATTTCATTAACCAACCATTTGGAGGCATTTTACATCATCCCAAATAGGGCTATAGCTAACAATATTCAATAAACCATGATTCGAACCTCTGCCAGGGATGGTTTCTGGCAGTTTACCGCATGATTCCTCAGGGGCGGAACAGCCCCATGGGGTTTACCCAGCGCAGCTGAGGGGCTGAAGTAAGTAGACCAGACAACTTCCCAGCAGCGAAAGACAGAGTAAGCAGAGCCATTGCCACCGCGAGACCCTCTGCAGGAAGCCATATCCTCACAAGGAGGGTGACCCAAGTGCCCTCCACACATTCTACATGAAAGCAGCAAATCGTGGTTCAATGAGTTTGGATGATGTTGGATTTGAATGAACATGAGGGTTTCCAAGTCCAGATGGCAGAGTTTCTTGGGGATTTGAAAGTCCCCTGATTTCGAGCAAGAACAACATTAGCAGTTTCTAAGCAAGCAAAACATCTAACCACATACTTTCGAAACGATGAGAACAGATGCAATATGTTGGGTTACCAAAATATCGTCACTGAAACCAACTTCACTGGTGAACTCAGCTCTTTGGGCTTACAAGACAAACCCAAGGAAAAACAAATATGCGCCACCATGCGCCACCGAATATCCCACTTCAATTTCCCATCAATGTCCCATTCATATCCCATGAATTTCCCATTCTCAATGGATTGGTTGAAGGGAAAAATTACAGGAAACCCCCTTTTAGAAATTCATGGGAAAATCCATGGAAAATCCTGCAGATTTACCCAGCCAATGACATGAACGTTGCAATTTCCAAGGTGCCCTTCCCATCCACCAGCTCCATCGGATCCAGCCAGTGAGGCGTTCTTCCAGTCGCATCCAGGCTCAGCGAGAGAAGGACCTGGATTTTCCACGCCCGGCCCGTGATGGGAGGCTAATGTATCCCATGAAACATCCTAATATATAACTAACATATTAAATTATAATATTATATATTATAATTATATATATATATATTATCTTATTTATATATTATATTATATATATATATTATATATATTATATATATATTATATATTATATATATTATATATTATATATATTATATATATTATATATTATATATATTATATTATATATATTATATATTATATATTATATATATTATATATTATATATTATATATTATATATATTATATAAAATGGGAATGACATATTTAGGAAACATCATGGGACATCCTTTTTGACATAATTATGAAACATCCGATTTAATGGTACGTCATATACCATAGATATTCCCATATGACATGTCCATAAAATATCAACTACTGTACATCAAAATTACATCCCATAAATATATATTCCAATATGAATGGATATCTGACATCAATGGGGATTCGTATGCCCATTCATGATGTTCGGACGTACATGACAATCAACCATCTAACATGTAACTTGACAATGGCACGTATCCAATTTCTGATAATAGTTTATTGTATATCCCATATACAGTAATACCCCATTTATTTATTTTTTTATACGTATATCCAGCTTTTAACAAGTTATTATGTAACTATCAAATCATTCAAATTACATCCCATTACTTCCCACATGTCCCTTTCTATATCCCATGTAATTCCCATTCATTTAAACTATATTTTAAAAGAATATAGTTGAATTACCCATGTATTACCCATTTAACCATGGATTTACCCATGTTAATTACCCATTGATTTCCCATGGATTTTCATGGTTCAATCAGGACACTGCGAGGCCGGCGCCCGACAAAGCTTGCACCAGCGCCTGCAGCAGCGGCGAGGCCCGCTGCTTCCTCGAGGTCACCATGGGGGGAACGGCGGTTTCAACGGCCCCATGTTTGGGGAGAGAAAGTGAACCAGTTCTGAACCAAAAAAAATGGGGATATAATTGATATAATGGAAAGATAGTGGATTTTTCACAAGCAATGTCTGACTGGATGGATTTTAATGATTTAAGCAACCTAAAAAATTGGATTTCGCTGGGGAAAAGGGTATGAATACAAGATTACCAAGAAAAATGGTGGCACAAAGCAACAATACTGGGCATATAATCCAGATTAACCGAGTATAGGTATAAGTACATAGGCATCAATCATGCGTTTGGGAAGCTCAGTTCGTAGCTCTTTGGCTTCCCCTTCAATAGGCAATCTGGATACCCTTAGCTATTAGCTCCTTAGTTCCCTCCTAAACAATGGATAGAAAATGGATCTGAGATCATGAATTTTGGGGGTATGGTTGGATGGGTGGTTTCCCACCTTAACCCAAGTTTTTCCTTGATCTCTATCTTGTGCAGGAATCTATAAGGAAATTCATCTAATAGGAAATCAATGAACCATTGGGTTGATGAACCCTGGCAATGTTCGCATATTGAAAATCCTTGTATGGTTGGGATTTTTGCGAACAGATATGGAAATCAGTTACGAATTGTCTGATGAGTTGGGACCCTGGGAATTGAACGGCAACTCATCAGAACTGGGATTCTGCAGATCAAACCAGTTGGAAGACCTACTGCCCATCCTGCCAGCCACCAATTGCTGATGGTGGCCGATCTGATGGATCAATAAAGGTACCAATGGACCCAAGATTAAGACTATCCAATGTGCAGCGCCCCAAAAACACCATCATGGGTTGGATTCCTTACATTTAACAGGTATATATTATTATATATTCATATTCACCGCTAGTACGTATTTATCAGGAATAATCTGAATGTTAATGGATTGTGAGGGGTTCATATTATGTACGGACGTGAATGATTAATTCCTTACCCCTAATAGCAATGGATATGAATTTTAAAAGATATTCATAATGGAAATTCATATTGAGATTAAGTATTAGGGGTTAATATACCCATTTATTATATATTAATTATCCTTACCCTCCGTAATAAACATCCCTCCGTAATAAACATTTAAATATACACCCATCAGTATTGCGTTTAATCAACTACAAGTACAGTAACTATATACTTATAATGAACTATAATTGACCTTGTTTATAGCATGTTATAGCCATCATGAAATCTATTGTCATTGTAGCTATGGCTATGTAACTATCCTGGCTTAAACTAGGCCCCCAGGTCTCCTTGAATTCTTCGCTTGCGTCAGGCACGCAGCGGAGGCCTGCGACCGGGCAGCGAGGGACATTGAAAAAGACATGGCAAAAAAAAAAAACGGTTATTGAGTCATTAACCATTGTTATTCGATAGTTTTGGATGGAGTTGGAAAGTTATTGAAAAGTGGTTGGATATTTTGGAGAACGTTCTTGGCATACGTTTGGCAGTGGACCTTCCAGTGTCGAGGGCCATCCCAAGACAACATGGATACTCAGAGCAGCGTTGGAAAAAGGTGCTGGCTACCAGTTGTCCGAGCTAAACCCATCCTACCATCTATGGATCCATCTTCAACCCACAAACGGAGGAATGCAATCTTTAATTTCTATTGATTCTATTGCACTACAATACGTCGTGCTAACTAAAGACATCTGGAATTTTCCGATACCAATTGACCCTTGGATGCTTCTTTCCAACTCCATGTACCGCCTGGATTCCCTAGGTACTTAAGAAATCATCTTCCCCCCCGGCTATCAACATCATTGCATCATTGGACGTTTCAAAAAGTGAAAGGATCTTCGGAATTCTTCGGATCTTCATCCCCCATCAACCGATGGTAAAGATGGTGTTGATCTATCCCATGGATCGTATTGATTATAATGTTGATTCAATGTGACAACATGGATTCGAAGCACAGATTTCACCCCACTTCACCTTCAACAGCACGCCCATCAGCTGCAGCCCCAGGCCCTCAAAGCTGCCCTGAGACCAACTGCCACGGCGAAAAACGATGAGAAACACCTGGAACTGCTACGAAGCTGGAGGTCCCAAGAGATCCCAAGGAGGTTGAGGCTCCCACATGCAGCAGGCTGTTGTTTGATGTTCCAAGTGTTCTTCTGGGACTTCCCAAGGTTTTTTGGCAATGTTTCTCAGAGTTTGCAGTTCTGTTTCTCTGTTTTTGTGTCTGGTGTGGATGTTGTTTTAATGTTTTTTTGATGTTTTTAGGACATGATAGATCTCAGAGAATGCAACATTGTCAACATGTTTGTCAAAGTCACTCCGTCCCACGACCCCTGCTTCTGGAAAACTATGTGTTTGTCGGGAATCATCCTGTGGGAAATAAAGAGTGAAGCCACTAGTGGTATAAGACCTTTACAGAGTCATGCTCCAGGAGAAGACTGACCGCATCTGACCACCCAAAACAGTTTGGAGGATGTTGAACCCATGAAGTTCCTCTTCATGAGCGACGCAAGAAAGATACTGTAGTGGGAGACCCCAGCCATTGATTTCTCTTACCGAGAAAATGAATTGGTGATGCGGGCAGTTGGAAGAAACACCCAGTATTTTCGACCAGGGAACCACAGAATTTTGGGGTGCCAAACATTGCTAACTGAATACCAGGATGAAGAATCCACACGGCCTTGCAGCCCAGAAACACCAGAAAGTCCCAGCAAAAGACCTGAGAGCGCTATAGCTCCAGAATGTCCATGGATGATGGTACGAGGTGGTACAAGGTGGTACGAAAATGATGTGAAGTTCATCACTTGCCATCTACTGTAGATCCACTGGTAGTTCTTTGGATTACCATTCTGACAAGCCAATTGCTGCTAGTGCAAAGTTTGTACTGCAATAGCCTTCCGTTAAGCTGACCTTGAGATGGACCTCCATCACATTCCTAGTGGGGAAATGATCCAAACATGGTGGGGTGTTCCATATTTCTTAATTTACTGCTCCCAACACTTGTCCAATTATGTTCGAACTACATTCCCGAACAATACTCAAAAATTATTCCAGATCCCATTAGTTGGTTTGATTTCTAGTATCAGAATCTGTTTCTAATAGATACATAATGATACATATGATACATTGTAGATACATCTGTTTTCCAAATTTCTTTCATTAAAACCTCCAGAAGAAAACCTGCCCTGGCCATGGCCCCAGCACTCCCGGAGCGCCTCGCCACTCCTGCGCTGCGCCGCGCTCCGTGCCGCGGTGGACGCGGGGAAGTTTCAGAACCAGCATGGCGAGGCCGGCGGTGAAGACTGGTGTGGCGCCTGCCTGGGGGGCTATGATGGGAATATGTGATAAATGATGATAAATGATATCTATATATATATATGTGTGTGTGTGCACCATTGTATAAATATGAGTGTGTACATATCATGTGTATACAGAAAAACTGTGTGTATATGATATGTTGATATGTCTATACATATCTATACATGTAATATATGTGCAATGTATATATGTGTATCTATAGGTGTAAGTATATATATATACTACATGTACACATATCGCTATCATCATATATCTGGCTGAAAATGAGCATCAGCCATGGGGATATCTCCGAGGCACCAAGGCCGAAGCGGCGCTAACGGATTCGCCCTTCCCAAGGGCAGCAGCGTAGAGGCTGTAGGGCAGCACCGTGTTCATCCTTGGAGAACGGTGAAGCGGGAAATCCCAAAATGGCGACGAGCGAATTTCAGGCACAGAAATTTCATCAAATTTCTCTGATTCTAACAGATTTGGGTACCCACAATTCATATAATTCATGACATAGGTCCCTGAACCATAGCCTAATTCATTGGTTGATCAGATGTTTATCATGTCATCTCCCCAAAAAAATCGTCAAAGCCAGGGGCCCAGCATGGCCTGGGCCCCTTCGCATCCCATCTTCGTCAAGGCTCCAGCCAATGGCACAGAGGTACAGGGTCTCCTGCGATTTCACGGAGAATGGGGAGACCTTGGTGTGGTGTAATTTGTTGTAATTTCGTATCCCTCCAATACCAAGTACCCCCAATTTTTGGGGGGATTCTCAAGTTATGAATGGATCCAATACATCTTACGAGAGTTCTTGTTGGGCGTTTTTTTAATAGAGAAGGGATAGGTTGCCCCCAATATTTCTTAACCAGGGTTCCGACTTTCCTCCGAAAAGTAAAGGCACCCTAGACAACTTGCAGCTCGAGACCATACCACATGATGGTTCCCAAGGGGAAGGTAGGAGAATGGTTACGTAGTTTTGAAGCACTCCAAAAGGTGGAAACATGAAAACAACCCCGAAGAAACTGTGTCGTAGGAATGTGTAAATGGATAGACATCGCTTCTTCCTCACTACACATCTTCAACTGATCGGTAGTGAATCAAAGTCGACATTCACGCAGATCGAGATGGAATTGTCCAAAAATTGGCTACCCCGGTACCTCTTAAATCCAATGCTTTATCATCATGTTACCCTTCTTAAATGGACATAAATTGGAGGCCCAGATTCCAGATCCGTTTCGTTTTCAGGCCTCCAAAGACAGGTGCACCTTGTCCAGCCCAGTCACCTGGTAATCGAAGTCAGGGATCACCAGGTAGGAAAAACATGTTTGAAACCAGCAACAACACATGAATTGGCGAATTCTATTCTTGGGGTATCAGCTAGGAACCAATTTTCTAATATTGTGTATACCCTCTGTTTCATGCCCTATAAATTCTTATTGGGTGTCCACTGTCGACTGTTCAACTTGCCACTAATAGCCCAAATTCTTCCAGAGATCTGCATAGATCTGCTGAAGCACCGGTTTTCCATTCCCACTTGGCTCCAATCAAACAGCATCAAACAGCCAATTCCATCAACTTTCCGCAGAAAAAAACCTACCTGTCCCATTGGAGTTAATGCTTAGATTTTCCATGAATGTCCGATTACACATGGTGCTTTTGACCCATCCCCAACCTCTTTGATTTGCTTCAGGGGGCCATTATATATATATATCCAATAAATTCCATAAAACAAAGATCGTTCCAACCCATAGGTTACTCAACCTCAAGAGACTACCCCATAGATATCAATAGATTGCCTCGTAGATATCCACTTTACCGCATAGATATTCATAGTTTACAGTTTACCCTCTGGTAATTTAACATAACTATGGAAAATCACCATTTTTAATGGGACCATGGGAAAATCCACTATAAATGGTCATTTTCAATAGCTATGTTAGTCATTACCAGAGGGTACCCAATGCCATAGATTCCCCGAATTTGGGGGTTCCCCGACCTGCGCTCCCACTTGTGCCAGGGCCAGGCCGGCACAGCCCAGCAGCAGGCGGAACATCACCAAGCTCAATGGTGGAAAGGCATCCTGCGCGGCACAAGGCATCTCTTCCAGTGGCCTAAGGGCTCTAAAAATGGAAGAAGTATGGGAAAGTACTAGAAAAATGGGAAGTTGGAGATTCAATTGATGAAACCATTTGCAAATGAACATCAGCATTCAGTTTGCCCGATCAAGTTGAGTCGCGCCGAATTCCACTTCGAATCAGTTTCTCATTAGAATCTTTAGAGTTTTGAAGTTGCGCACTCCAAGCAGTTTGTTTCAGAAATATAAATCCAATGGAAGCTGGCAGCTGCCCATACCTGTTCGAGTGTATATCTGCATGTATTTGTCATCTCACTTGAACCCCCCGGGGAGTTCTCCGGGCCTTGACGAAGCTGGTGAAGAGGAACATGCTGCCAGCAATCAGCGCCGACCCCCCCAAGGCTCCCAGCTCCATCAGGCGGAACATGGCAGGCCGGGCTTCACCAACGTTTCGGTACCAAGATGTACCAAGTACCAACTTTGCGATGTCATGATGTGAAGTCATGTAAAATCCCTACCCAGTGTGGTGATGGTCAAAAGCTGGCCAGCTCAAAAAAAAAAGAGGATACAGCTGACCAAACTCTATCCCTGGGTTGTCCCAACTGGTGACCCATAGCAGTCTCTTTGGTGCATTCCAGCTGATCAGCGGATGGCTTTGAGCCACTGATCACAGGTGCCTCATTTGCAAGCATCCCCTGCTGAAATGGAGCATGAAAGCCAAGCAGAGATGGATTTGAAAAAAACTTAGTTGTTGCAAAAAAAACATCTCGCAAAGACCCGAATACATCCAAACACCCCCACATGCACGTGGTGAAATTCCATGGTTAATGGACAGGTACAATGGCATTCTAAGAGAAAAAACATTAAATAAATCATGGCATTGACCTAATCAGCCACTAGAATACACACATAAGAGGGTTTCTTAAAATGGGGGATCCCCAAAACCATCCATGGTTTCCATACTAACATGGTCTAATTTTGGAATCCTTTGGAGGCACCCCCATTTTGGGAAACCTCCATATCACTGCCGGCATTCCCTATCTTGTTGATGAGCCACTGCCCTCGAGGTCGTGGGCGACATTCCCGTCATTTTTTTTTTAAATGTGTGTTTTCTCTGAATGTTTGACACGGTGAAAATTGGATGCTTTAGTGCTACAATATGTATATATATATATACATATACAATATTTACATTTATTACTATTACTGTCTTATTGCTATTACTAGTATTATATATATGTGTGAGTATAGTATAACTTTTGCTACTTGTTATTTCTATTACACACAATATATATATATATATATCTATCTACCTATCTACCTATCTACCTATCTACCTATCTACCTATCTACCTATCTACCTATCTACCTATCTATCTATCTAATCTAATCTAATCTAATCTAATCTATCTATCTATCAATCAAATATATGCTTTACCTTAAACCTCTTGCCTTTTTCGTAAACCTTTCACCGCACTCATATGTATATCACCCCATGGCCCCCATCTCCGCCATGGCCTTGCGCACCAGCACTTTGCTGGTGAACTCCATGCGCCCAATGCCACGTTTCAGCTTCCTGGGAAGCCAACAATCGTGGGAAAATTCAATGGAGACCCCTGGCTTTTGACCATGAAAACCAGCAATTGAAAACAACGCCCACCGCTTGGCTATGCAAAATTAACCGAAGCCACCGAAAAAACCACGGCTCAAAATTCCTGGATGGAATGGAGGGAGGAGTGACAGCACACCTTCATGGGTCTGATACCAAGACAAAATGGGGTCATTGGAGTAGTTGCCAACTAATGGCTTTACACATCCTCTCTTCATTTCCCCGTCAGAACATGTTTTTTAGAATGAATCAATGGGTCAAGATATATAAGTCATTTCTACAAAATACATCTATCATATTCTATCAATATTGCAGCCTGAAAACATGGGTGTATACCCTCTGGTAATTTAACGTAGCTATTGAAAATGGTGATTTATAGTGGATTTTCCCATTAAAAATGGTGATTTTCCATAGCTATGTTAGTTTACCAGAGGGTAAATCCTTAATGGATTCATGTCGAAAAAACAAGCCGTTAGTAACTTCACCATGGCCACTAAAAAAGCCACCGGTGAAGCCATGTCCCGTCCCCGGCGGCCTTTGTAGGGCGAAGTTCTTCATTTTGTTCACCGCTTTTCCAGCCACTTCTGAGGCATACCCCGCCATGTCCTGGTTTTTTCGCCACCAAAAACTGGGAAAAATTAATGGCAAATGTGTCATGGTTGAAAATCATGGAACCAATGATTGTCAATTCCGAAAGGGTTCCGTTCCCAGGTCACAGTAGGTCACAAAAGGGTATGTTAGATGTCTGAAAGATGACAGGTCATAAAAATGGTATTCAGAAACCGAACACAAAGCAGCGGCGTCCACTAAAAACCACCGGTCGCTAACATGCTGCGATCATATCGGTGGACCACACCACCCTGAGATTCTGTCAACATCCAACAAAAACCGACATCAGCTGACAGTGAAACAACCCAGACATACCGAGACGTGGATCGTTGCATCAAATCATCTCAATGGCGATGAAGAAAATTGAGAATTTAAGATTCTTGGAAATGATTAGAGTGTTCGGACCCCGAATGATTTTGAAGCACAAATTTCTTTGCAACATGAAACTGAAAATGACATGCACTCATCCTCTCCCTCTCCCCAGTCGCACCTTCACGGACGTATTCATGGTCTGCCTCAGATGGACTTCGCACAGCACGACAGTTTTCTGCTGGTTTCAAGCCATCTTACATTATGGACTGGGCAATTTAGATCATCATCTGAGGTAAATGGATGAAAATTGAACATAGTTCAAACCACGGGCGCATGAACAGCATGATGAACATAAGAAATATATATATATGTATGTATGTATTGCTCTCAGAAAAATCCACAAGAAACACCTTCATCCACAATGCTAAATGTATCTAGATGTGCTGAATGTCCGGTTTCCTGTAAGTAACTGTTCTCTTACAAAAAGAACACATAACCCATGATTCCCCTCTCAACACGTATGACTCAATATGATCGACCCAAATAAACATGACCGGATTTTTAATCTTTTCTGCGGATTTGGATGGATTTCAACTACCAAATGCTAACATTGGGCACATTTCTAGCAGGACAGAGGTGAGGAAGGATTTTGGTTTCATGAAGAATGATGAAGAATGATGAAGAATGATGAAGAATGATGAAGAATGATGAAGAATGATGAAGAATGATCCTGTCATGGAGGTCTTGGTCAAAATCGCGGACACCCAATTGGATCCTCAGAAATAAAAACAATATGACTTGTAAAGAACACTATTAGGGTTGCCTTGGAGGGGATTATCCCATGATACCATAATTATGTTCCATGATATTTCTTTTATATCCCCATTAAAATGCGTGGACCCCGGGTCTAGTTTTGTCTTACCCCTACCTCGTTGATCCCAGTTTAATCTCACAAATGATTTACGCCCTGTCCCTCAATGGGGTCAAAACTGGACCGCGCAATTCCTGGAAATGAAAACAATTTGAAGTTTGCAGGTTTCAAAAGACATCAATCATTTGTATATGTAATACAGTATATGTGTGTGTACTTGTATCTATGTATAACATATCCCCAGATTAAGCCCCGAACATCTCCAACTCTAAGATCCTCCACCTCCTCCAACCATCCCTTCGGCTGGGATGCAACTTCCTCTTGGCGCGTGGGCCCAACTCCATGCTGCGGCGGCCCCAGAGTCCGCCGCTGTTTTTGCTGTCACGGCTACTGAGGCGCCAGAGCGCCCAACTGTTCAGCGGGCTGTGATAGGGCGACGATGCCACGCTAGCCACGGTGCCCTCAGAGGCAATGGTAGGATGGAGACAGCAGCACCCAAGGTCTTTTTGATGTTGCAAATACCCTAAGGATGTGCTAAACCATGATGTTTTCCTAATGACCTAATGACAAGTTAGAAAAAATGTGAACTTGGAGGATCCGATGGCATCGGAATGATCTTCATCGGAATCATCGGTACTTCACCTCCCTGGCCAGCAGCATAAACCATTGGGTGTGTCTGAAAACCCGGTAGTTCTATGGCAATGCTCATAGGGAAAATGATGGGAACATGATGAAATTCGCCGTTTGATTTTGGGGTAGCCTATTTTCAGACAAATCCATTTGGGTTTGTAATGATGACAAGCAACAATCATAGGGACTCAATGGGGATACAATCTGGCGAACTCAGCATGTGTTGTTGCTCAACCGGTCTTGATCCGTTCCACCAATACCAGCCATACAATCGTTGCAGCACATATTCTATACATGTCAGAATCTCCGTCAGACCAACTAAGGTACCCTCTGGTGAACTAACATAGCAATGGAAAATGGCCATTTATAGTGATTTTTCCCATGAAAAATGGTGATTTTCCATTGCTATGTTAGTTCACCAGAGGGTATTCCTTTTATCATGACTATATATGCAGTTGTCCGAAATTGGGTACCCCAAAAGCCGTGTAAGACCTAGTCTTCCGCAGTAAAAATGTACCCTTGATACGGAAACAAGTTTGCGAGATTTCCATGCCATATTTGGGGCATGCCCTCATTTTGCAACCAGCGGGAAATCTTCCTACAATGGTTTGAAAACCAGTTAAAAATGTCCATATGTTATTTATGATGCTATTTTCAAACACATCAATGTTTGTGACTATTCTTTGTTGGTAGTTTAACCGAATTTGAAGATATACAGGGATACCCAGCATCTTGGATTATAAACTATATTGGGCAACTCTGGAATCTTTCCCAAATAGATTACAGCATCTTTTTTGGTGGGTTCAATCAATATGTTCACCCACATCTCTAGATCATAATTGTCACTAATACTTGGTGAATGATATTCTAGATCAGAAAATACACCATCTAATATATTTGGTGATCTAGATTCTGATTGATGATTCATTATCGCTATTTTCAACTAGACGACGGTTGGCCCCAGAGCGAAAAACACGTCCTTCAAGCAGCTCTGAGTATGGTAGTCCTAAAAAATAGTCGGTGAATGGTTGGTGAATTTGATATGAGCTATGGAGGGGAAAGTTGTGAAATTACACACAGACGCT
>Ga0126342_10013989_pt1 | contig 14183 bp, 14 predicted proteins | sample Cyp1metagenome_FD_92528 | JGI IMG/M metagenome (GOLD analysis project Ga0126342, IMG submission 92528) | Coral microbial communities from Lord Howe Island, Old Settlement Bay, Australia - Cyphastrea 1 metagenome | ecosystem: Host-associated > Invertebrates > Cnidaria > Coral ...
ACATATGTTAGGATGAACTTGTAAGTTGTCTAAGTTCAAGGCTCCTCCAAAGTTGTTTGTGCGACGGGTGCGGCTCCACTTCGTTTGGCGCTCGAGTGGTCCCCATTGTCAGCGCTGCGCGGAGGTGATCTTTGAAAGATTGAATGCGCTATGCCATTGTGTTTGGTGCTCCAGGCTTGCGGTTTGCATGGGAATAGCTGCTTTCATGTTGTGATTGCAGTCTTGGTTGACGCAGTTGTAGTGGGATTTGCAAGGCAGCGATTGGAGATTGCAGTGGAATTGCTTCGTGAAGGTGATGCTTTAAGGTTAAGAATCGCATGAAACCCTATTTTCTTCAACCCTAACTTTAAAGCTGCCACTATATGCGGTGTTTTCTTGCTTTCTCCTTATGAAAATTTTACATGTCAAAATGCAAAAACACTGTAATTTACAGGGTTTTGAACATACCGAACTGCACAAAAAGGGACAAACAACATCCAAAATCACCAAAAAGTGACACGGAGGTACTCACCCCATTTACACTTTTTTGCGTTGCGGAGAATGAGCAAGTTGAAAAAAAGGGGACCCCCCGCAGAGCTGAAATAAACGATCTTCTCCGTCAGATTGCACACTAAGCACACGCCTTCACTGCCGAAGCGGTGCGGGCGGACTTTTGTGGCAAGAACAGGAATTGGGCGAGAAGATGTTTCAGCTAAGAGGCCTCCGCATGCATACAGTCACGCCCAGTAGCCCAGCGGTAAATGCTAACATACCTGGACAGCCGCACCCGTTGCACTAACCTAAATTGAAACCAAGATGGGCCACATCAAGCAATCCACAAATTCCCTCTTGTAGGACGGCTGTCGTACCTCCACAGGGACACATGAACATAGACATGCAAGAGCTGAGGGTGGCGCCACACACGCTATATTTGTTTGCGTAGTGCTGCGTGGTTCCTGGTGACCCTGGTGTGGGAGGGCCGATGGCTGGGGCGTTTTTCTTGTGGCAGTGTGATGTCTTGGGCCTGCATGACAGGGGGTGGAGAGGATGGAAGGGGCGACGCACCTCTCGCAGTGTACCTTTAGTGTACCTTTAGTGTGCCAGTAAAACTTTCCCAAATTATTACCTAAAGGTCCCTTCTGAAGGGACAATAGGAACCAGGGATCAGGGATGGCTCGACATGCGCGGGGCACGCCGCACGATCCGTACACGCCAATGCAATGCACTCATTCATCGACACAGGCTCTGACATGCAGTTGGCGCGTAAAGTTATGAAAGCCCAACCGTGAAACCAATCAGGCCAAATGCGCTCCACACAGTGTATGCTTTAGACTGAATGGTGAAAGCTGTTTTCACTATATTTAGTTCTGAACTGTTTTGCATATAGTTCTGATGACATGGGCATGGTCAAACAGGAAGCCTCGTTAAAGAGGCCCATGCACACACTAACTAAGCTTTCACTCAAATGCCAAGACGTCTTAAGAAATTAATTCACACAATCCCTTCCCTCCGCGTCTTGACCCAACAAAACTTTGTTCCTGGATGGGCAGGAACAGGATCTCCGAGCGAGCCTGTCAAATGGACTTGCGTTGCTGTTGGGTTGAGAATTCAGGTGCCGCAAGTCAAATTAAGTCATCCCAATTGACTGTTGGATTGGCTGTTGGCAAGCGCAGGCAGGTTCGCTTTGGGGTCGTAAACTGCAGGCTTCACAATGAACTTCTTACCTTGGCTTGCAATCAACCGCATCCTGTAGAATTACGAACGCTCTGGAAATTCTTTCCTGATTCAGCAAGCAGGCAACGGTATGAATACATGAAGATGTCTTCTGTTTGGACACTGGCGGCTTCAAGCACACTTTTCATTACGAAGAAAGGACCTTTTTGGGTTTTGAAAAAAGGCAACTTTTAAACCACTGCTGGGTGTTCTTCGTTGCTGGGTGACCGTCTGGCTTAGTCTCCCGGTCTTTGAAGAATTGCACAGCGTCCGCCAGGCAGGTCATCTGCGCCGTTTCTGGGCAGGGCAAGCTCGCCTTCGCCAGCACCTGGAAATCAGAACGCAACGGTCACCATGCAGGAAGGTTGCAAATCCAACCGAGAATCACATTGAAAGTGACTACAAACTTCAACCAAATACTGTCTGGAAAGGCCCACCATGACTACTAAACATTTGCTAGCTGCTAGGTAACCAGGTATGGCACACAAAAACCACATCGACTGCAACGCTGCAAGCGTCAGTCGCATCCCTGCCGCCGTTAGCGACGTATGACTAGACGACGGATGGCCCGAGAGCGAAGAGGATCATATATACTCAGATGTTCGATAGAGTTACAATTTTTGCTGAGAAAGATGAGAAGATGTAAGATGAGAAGATGTAAAAGGAAAAGATGTAAGATAGGAACAGGAGAAGAAGTAAGAAGAGCAAATGTAAGAGTAGAAGATATAAGAGGAGAAGATGTAAGAGGGGAAAATGAGAAGATGTTAGAAGAGAAGACGTAAGAGGAGAAGATGTACCACGTGCACAGGCACACAGACACGTGCGAGCGCTGTTGCACCGGACCACTCTTTTGACACGCAGGAGCTCTCGCACATAGAAGTGCATCAGCGAACAAGCGGCGATTAACCGTGACACACTTTTACACGCAGACACTCAGACATGGAAGCGCCTTTTCACACAAACGCTTGTAGATACGAATGCTTTTGCACACAGTCACTTTTACACACAAACACCTTTACACACAGACGCTTTCACACACAGACAGTTTTACACACAAACACTTTTACATACAGACGCTTTTACCTACACACGCTTTTACACACTAACACTTTCACACACAGACACTTTTACACACAGAGACTTTTACACACGAACGCTTTTACACACAAATACTTTTACACATGGACGCTTTTACACACAGATGCTTTTACACACAAATGCTTTTACACACGATCACATTTACACACACACACTTTTGCACACAACAACTTTTTACACACGGACCCTTTTGCGCACAGACCCTTTTACGCACAGACCCTTTTACACACAGACGCGTTTACACACAGACGCTTTTGCACAGAAAGACTTTTACATACAGACGCTTTTTGCAAACGCGGCTAAACAGGCCATAGTCGCCTCCAGTCAGGACACGGCCCTGTAAACAGGCCAAAAACATGCCAGGCATGCCACCTTCAGCCGGGAAACAAGTTTCACGTAAACAAGTCCAAACATGACACCTGCAGCCAGGAATGTGCGAAGACTCGTAAACATGCCAAACGAGCGTGCTGTAAACAGGCCGAGCCATGTCCCTGCAGCGAAGAATATGGAAACACAATTGGCCCAACCATGAGACCTGCAGTCCGGAGTGTGCAAACAGTGGAGAGGGTCATGTGTGAGGCGAACTATTTAGGAATGCAGACTATGTAGTCAAAGAGATGTCTACACACAAACACTCTTACACGCAAACACTTTGAATGCCAATGGTGCAGTAGCATTGCGCTTGTTTAGGCATGTGATTCAGCAACGGTATGTACCACATTCTTCGGAAGCTTGCTGTGACCTTTCTCAGTTCACCAAACGTAATGTAGTACCTTGGTTCCCTGGGTCCTCCATAAGGTAGGTTTGGGTTATTGAAGCCAGAAATAAAATGAAATATACTATTATATTTTTTGTTATGTGCTACGGTGTTGCCCGTTGAAATCTTTGGATTTCATTTTTCCTGATTTTCTTTTTGTTTTTTAAAGGTTGCTCGCAGGTGATGTGTGGTTGAATGCCATGAGTTCAGATATTTTTTTCAAAAGAGGTCTGATTATTTAAAAAAACTACCTAGGACGTTTGATTTTTTAGCATATTTTCTTAAGTTGTCAAAAGACGACGGGTGAAAACGAGTGCTGGATAGAGACAAATAAATACAAACTAGATTTAATTCATTAATAGTTAAAATTATTATATTAGTTGAAATCTTTTTGATATAGTTTTATTCAAATACTTTCCTCCTGGCAAGGGCAAAGCACAGAACATGTGTCACAATTTCTGTGTTAGCTGTCAGAAGGACACACAAGTTCCATGTGTCAGAACTCCGGTCCTTGTTTCAAAACATTGCCATGCAACCTCAGGTCAAGCAGGTGGAGCTGCAAGTGTGTCATTTTGAATTTGCACTTTTTTGGACATGTCAATGTGCCAAAATGTTGTTCAACTGTACTTGCCAAGAACACATGTTTTTCTCAGAAACCCCAATCAGATGAAACACATGTTTGTCATGTGTTGAAAATCTAATTTGCAGCAGTTGCCAGTGGGGACTAGACAGTCCTCCATGCACAACGCAACGCACTGCATGCATGCAGCTGGCGCAAACTGTGAGACAAATTATTCACATATGACGCAACCGTTGAAACTCCGTTGCAAAAATATGGGCGACACTTGACCCAAATTGTGGAGTGTAGGTACCTGACTCCTCTAGCAGGTCCTTCCTCCCTGTGAAACTTTTGCCATCTTCACTTCGTGTGACCAGCTGCTCACCAGACAATTGTTCCCTGGGAGGGCAATCCCTGGCAAGTTGAAAGAAACATGCCCTGTTTGTCCATATCTGTAATGGCTTGCATGTGGGGCCAGCAAATGCCCCAAGGTAAGTCTTCACACAATGAGCCTTCACAAATGACAACACTGACCTCATAGTAAGACACTTGTGTAAACACGAGTTGTCCGGCTGCTCCAAGCAGACCATGATGCCAATGGCACATGACACAAGGAACATGATGGCTGCTACCTGCATGTGGCTATTGCCAGTCCTGACAAATGCTCTCGCTGTGTTTCCCCACCACTGATTCCAGTCATACCTTTGACTTTGCGCCAGACATAATATGACAAATGAAGAACAAGGTGGTCCAAGCCAACAAAGACAATGTTCACATATGCTCATGAGCATATCCATCCAGAGACGAAGCCCACATGTGTCGAGACAACTGTGCATACGTGAATGGATGATGTCAAACCCTGCTCCATCAAAGCCTGCTTTGATCATCTCCTTGGAAAAAAGTTGGCTGCGCCACACCAGTACTCAACAAAGTGGTGGAGATGATGTGAACACTGGAGCCTGTTGGCAAAAGCACGCTGGCACAGGAGTGACAGCTTCGTCGCAAGGTCTGTAACTGGTCGGAGACATGGGTACAGTGAGTCCAGCAGAGGTGGCCACATCTTGCTCGCATTCCCGCCAGACACATGAAGATCATGTGCCAAGAACTGTGCAAAAGTGTCCACCAGGAAGGACGACATTTGTGAGCACCTGCGGCCAGGGGGATTTATAAACTCAAAGTACTAAATGCTGAGTGAACAAAAATGTTTAGTTTCTTTCCCTATGATTAAAGAACATGCTTAATTACTAACCCCTGGCCTTGTGAAGGAAGAGTAGGGCCAGGCATCTTCATAGCCAAACGCAGTAGCTTTAGAAAACTTGTCCACAATTGGGTCATTTGCAAAATCAGTGCCAGCTTCAGCTGCTGCATTGACACTTGTTGCCTCATGGTTTGCGGTTACACTTGTTGCGTCAGCAGTGACAGTTGATGCCTCATTGCCATCAACATGGACATGTGTCTCCGTAGCAGCAACCTTCTTGTTTTGCTTCGACTTCTTTCTTTCACGCTTGGTCTTTTGCTGTGGAGGTGTAAAACCAAAACCAGAGACAAATGGAAGGAAGGTAGCTGGCCACATCACATTTCGCGGCACAGTCCGCTGCCAGCGCCTTTCGGCAACAGACTTCCCCATGGTGCAAGAAGCGGAATGATTTTTCAACAATCAGAATCATAGGTACCTCCGCCCTTGTTTGTGACATTTGTCAATTTGTGTTTGTCAAAGAAACTTTATTCTACTTGATTTGAACTTAGAACTTATGCTATGATTTAGTTACTTTGCCTTGATCAGCAGCTCAAGAATTTTCACAAGGAGATGACATAAAATAGCTACAGGCATGAAACTGAGTCAAACCAAATCCAACACAAGACATTTGACTTAAAGTCTTCTGCAATCAGACAGGCTTCGGACATTTTGAGCGCGTGGACACTTGTACGAGACAGAGAAACATGTGTGACTAGTGTCCTACTTGGTAGGAGGAGGCATGCTGTCAATGACTCCTTTCAGCAGCTCAAGCATGCTGTTTGACACATGACCAGGTTGCTGTGCAAGATTCGGGTCAAGTTCAAAACCAGGCTGATTTTTCGCCAACTCCCAGCGCTCCCAAGCTTCTTGATGCAAGTCCCTTAGTGCCTGTTGCCAGGGCATCGATTGAAACGCTCTGGAGCGAGATCCACCTCTCCATAAGCAGCCCACACATTGTCTTGACACTTGACCCTGAATTTAGCTGTGAGGCGGTGAGCCTTTTGATCCAAGCCAAATGTCATTGTTGGGGGCGCCAATCTCTGAAGGATTGCAGGTGTGAAGTGCTCTCTTGGAGACACATGTGCCACATGACGCCTCCTCCCTGCTGGTTCAGCCACTGCTGCAAGTTCTGCTGCAGGTTCTGCTGCAGGCTCTGCTGCAGGCTCTGCTGCAAACTCTGCAGCAGGCCCTGCTGGCTAAACTCTTGTGCTTCATCCTTGTCTAATCCTTCCAGCAGTGATGCAGCTAAGTCGACATTTGTGACTGCATCCTTCTTCTTTGTTTTTTTCATTGCACACACACACAGACGCTTTTGCACACAGACGCTTTTACACACACAGACGCTTTTACACAGAAACGCTTTCACACACAGACGCTTTTACACACAGACGCTTTTACAAACAGATGCTTTTTACACACAGACGCTTTTGCACACAGACGCTTTTACACACAGACGCTTTTACACACAGACGCTTTTACACACAGACACATTTACACACAGATGCTTTTGCGAAAGTGTTGCTCTGGACACCCTGAAATCGCCAAAAAACTTAGTTTTTGACACTCGAGCCTCATTTCGTGCGAAGCCAGCCAGAGAGAGACAGAGACAGACAGAGAGAGAGAGAGAGAGAAGGAGAGAAGGAGAAGAAGAGAGAGAGAGAGAGAGAGTGAAGAAGAGACGATGTGAAGATGTGCATGTGTGAAGGTGTGAATGTGTGAATGTGTGAATGTGAAGATGTGAAGATGTGAAGATGTGAAGATGAGAAGATGTGAAGATGTGAGGATATGAAGATGTGAAGATGTGAAGATATGAAGATGTGAAGATGTGAAGATGCGAAGATGAGAAGATGTGAGGATATGAAGATGAGAAGATGTGAGAGAAGATGTGAAGATGTGAAGATGTGAAGATGTGAGAGAAGATGTGAGAGAAGATGTGAGAGAAGATGTGAAGATGTAAGGATGTGAAGATGTGAAGATGTGAAGATGAAAAGATGTGAAGATGTGATAAGATGTGAGGCTGTGAAGATGAGAAGATGTGAGGATATGAAGATGTGAAGATGTGAAGATGTAAGGATGTGAAGATGTGAAGATGAGAAGATGTGAAGATATGAAGATGTGAAGATGTGAAGATGTAAGGATGTGAAGATGTGAAGATGAGAAGATGTGAAGATATGAAGATGTGAAGATGTAAGGATGTGAAGATGTGAAGATGAGAAGATGTGAAGATATGAAGATGTATAGCAGACCCCCACTTTTAGAAGAACTCTACGCGCAAACGCTCTCGGGAAAAACATATGAAAACCTTGGGCTTCTCTTGGATTACTTTTGGTCACATTGGGCCACGCCCTGACCATGTCCGACATTGTCCGACTCCTGAGGCCCCGTCCTGGTTGAATATGTATTTGTTGTCAAGCTTATCGCAGGTGGTACCGTCCAAAGCAAAGACTCGGACATTGGCTGGAAGGCCTACAACGCGCACTCAAAATCAGCTACGCTTGCGCTACACTTGGTTAAAAACAGTGGATCATGTTCAAGTGTAGCCGTAGCCCTCCCTTTGAGAGCCGTTGCAAAACCCCAAAATGCAAATTTAGACTGTGCAAAATTATCAAGACCCAAAAAATCGAACAAGCAACAAAAAACCTTGGAAAAAGAAGGATTCCATGGAAATTCTGTCTGCCGTCGAGGTGCTCTTCCAGAGGTGGGAGTAGGCAGAACTTTCCACCGGTGCAGTGCAGGGTATGATGAGGTCGATTTGTTGCTCTGCGACAATGGCCTGAATGGTCTCCAGCCACTCCTCCAGGATGCCCAAGTGAAATCAGCTAATTTGAGTGTGGGACCACCAAAAAAAAACATAAAGAAATGCATCATTTTGATTCATTTTGGTGGGCGGGGTGGGGGCCCTTAACACCAGGTCTCGGACTTGGACGACCCAACCCTTGCGAATTCCAAAGCCGGGTTGGAACTCGTACCGTTGGGTTGCAACCGTCGTTGGGTTGCAACCGTCCTTGGGTTGCACCGTTGGCCTTGGAAGGGTGTAGTGCTTGGAAACATATCTGCAGAAGCGCGTATGGCAATACCTGTCCGGGCTGCATTCTGTTCTGCACCCGAAGTCGAAAAATGCCCCCCCAAGCACAGCTGAAAAGATAGCTAGCATTAGCTAGCTATCTTTATAATATACTTTCTCCGCCAGATTGCTCACTAAACAAATGGCTTCACCGCCGAGGCGGTGTGGGCGGATTTTATTCTTGACAGATGCTTTGCAAATATCGCAGCTACATCATGAAAGGGTATTGTTAGGTATGGGGTGGCAGATTGTCATTTCAGTGGTGCGGGGGTGCCATTTACATGAATATTCTTTTGTTGCCATGCGCTTTGTCAGCATGACCAAGCATGAGATCTCGTTGCTATGGACTGGAGGCTTAACGATCCCCCTGCGGAAGAGCGCTGAACGTTTGTTGCTTCCATGCGCTGCAGCCCCAAAGGCTTCCACTGCTACCCCGGTGACCCAGTGTAAACTGCCTGTACGGCAAGACCTCTGCAGTGAAAACTGTGTGCCCTGCGCGGCCCACCGCTCGAGCCACCGCCGAAGCCTTTGACATTTTGCCACCAGTCACAAGGATCCGCAATTTCTTGGAAGCCTGCTTCGTCTGGAAACTGTCCTGGAATGTGGCCAATGGGGGGAACCAAGCAATACATATAACATATAATGCATACATCAGTACATATCAATGCCAAACATGGGTGCCACGGGGAACTTAAATCGAACTTGTACCATGGCTGGAAGCGTCACACCATCCTGGAAGATCTGATCCCGGAGCCAGGCCACGGCTGCCATTAGCCCCAAAAGCGGCGCAAAGGCGCAAAGTGTGCCTCGATGGCAATGCGACCAATGCGACATGGTGAATCTTGGTGACGGAGCCCTGATCACCATTAAAGTCGCTACATTCACTCTAAATCAGTCTTGCTCATTCAACCCATGTTCAAACATGCGAAGTGTAGCTGTGCAAACCTTCCATCATCTACGAAATGCATTTGTGGGTCGAGCGAGCGCCCGCTTTACTCACAACTGTGCACTGCCTTCACATCGATTTCCATGATCTCACAACACAAGGGCGGATCTCACTACGACACCATGGCACACCGCATTCCAGTCGTGTCAAAGTGCAAAGATTCGCATCTTGAATGTTAGGTTTTGGTTGCGCTTTACACATCAGAGATCGTCAGAATTTGCTTTGAGAAAACTCATGATTTGGGAACTTAAAAGTTCACAGGGCTCCTGCATATAATAAACCACCAAAACACACTGATGCAGGCGCTAGCAAACAAGACCGTATCGACATCTTCACTGCCAATATCAAAACCATGTCCATGATCAACACAGGCGCGGAATGGCCGTAAAAAAACTTTCCGCAAAAGCTGTCTGTGCCAAGGCGCAAATGGCTAAGGCAGACTTGCCTCGATACCATGCCCACTCGCTTCCGCTCGGTTCAGGCGAAGTGACGCTTGCCTTCGTCTTGGCGCTTTTGCGGTGCCTGGGCGGCAGAAGGGTGGCGCTGCCTTTGGGGACCTCCACATCCATTGGGATCCTCAACTTAGTTTGGATTTTGGAAAGGTAAACAGAATTTTCGACAAACCTGAAGCCATCTTGATAGTTGATTTACGGTTCGGCTTAAGATGTATCCGACATGTCTGTCCAGCCGCCTGAAGCTGCTTTCCTCTGAGCTGCACGCTTCCGCTTCCGTGGATGCCTGTGTGGGAGAACAGATCGAGCAAGAACTGCGCTACAGGACATGTGTTAACTGTCCTGACTGGCATCCAAGGGCAGGTTAAGGGTAAGCCGCCTGAATGGCCTGGAGCCTAGAAAGAGCTTGCCAAGAAGGAAACATGAACAGAAATGAAGCATCAAGAAGAACGAATGGCTAGAATTAGAACTAACTACGCAGTCCGAGCATCCCTAATGCACTTGATTGTGGGCAAAAGCTGCCTTCCAGGAAAGATGCGCCCCCTTATCCACCGACCAGTCCAAGCTGGCTAAAATGTCTGATTTGTAAATCACCCATCATGTTAGTCAACCACCCTGTCATATGGTCATCAGCGCGCAGCCAAGCCCCATCCCTTGCGGCCAAATGACCTCGACACTCAACCGGTCAGGTGGCATGGAACTCACGGGTCGGGTGCAGATCAGCCAGAGAACTTTAAAAAAATCAATGGGCCTTCAGAATGACATCTGAACTGAACCATTGACGGCTACGGTCTCAGCTGGTTGGAAGACATCAGCACGGTGGGGCCTCAACTGTGGCTGTTGATGCTGAAGGGTCTGTGACTCATGAGGTGAACCCGGACATGGCCAGCAGTCTGTGATTACTGAACAGGCACAAGTGATTCCTGCCTCCAACCCCTAATCAAGTCATGGGGTGCCTGCTCAGGCCCATCCCTTACTGCCGGGCTGGCGCTGCTGTTTTCCTACCCACATGCCTGGGCTGCGCGCTCCAAGAAAGAGTGGAAGAGTTCGGGGTGCTTCCTGAAACGAAGAATCGAAAACCACCGACTTGTTTGACTAAACTAGACGAGAGAAACCATTTAAAACATGCGTCCGCAATGAATGGATTTCCCTAACTCTGCTGACGCCAATCTAAGTTGTAGCTCCAATTCTCTGCATGTTCTTTTGTAGGGGTAACTGACGCTGAGGGTATGCACTTGTAGGCTGCAACATCAACAAAGAGCAGGAGGAGGTTTCATTTTAGGGCAAAATGTCATGCGGGAAAAAATAAGGTCCAAGAATATGGACACAGCGGCCTTAACAAAATTTACAGAGTACCTTTGTTTGAAAACCTTGGGCCAACATCCGAATGAATGGATCATCCAACCATATCCAAACTATGTTAAATTGCTGTGGGGCAGCTGGGCATTTTATGCACGTGCTGCTCTCTTCCTCATTTTCTTGACAGAGTTACTGGCAGCTGATACAATCGGGAAAAACTATGTGCAGCGAATATGTGAAGTTAGCGACGCTGAACTACAACACACGCATGCGCTTGTGGAAACTCAAAACTCCATATGCTAGCTCGCTGCATTTTGGCAGTGCAAATTTGGCCGTTCTTATCAATCCATTGACTGAAAACACATTTATGTTATGTGTGAAGACTTTGTCGGACGTTTGAGCCGACTATCTCGACCTGTGAACCGGCAATCTCGACGTGTGAACGCAAGACAACATGGAAAGAACATATTCTATACAAATATGCAGGTTGAACGTTTACGCACGGAAAATTGATGAGAAAAACGTTTTTGGGATGTTCAATGTTTCAGGTAAAGTCATAACGCCAGAAAAAATTGCCGGGTTTCAAATCATCGCGCCCCGAGTGATCCGCCATGAACGTGATCGTGCTCAGCGGCGCAAAGGAGCAGAAAAAGGCTGCCTCCAAAACCGGGCAGTTCAGTCGTCGACAGGGCTGAAGTTGGGAAAGTGCGGAAAAAATGGTTGGCAAACGCAATCCGCATTTTTCAGTAAGTTCCGCCCTCTTGATGGGCTTTTGAGTTGACTATTTTCCGCTTTAAACCCAAACAGCGACAATCTGAATCTTAAACGCCAATACATAAGCTTCTAAATCTTCTGGCAACCAGGGGATCAAGTATTGTATTTTACTAGAGCGGCACGGAATCCAAGACAAATGCGGTCGCCGTCCAGCAGTGACCTTTGTTAGCCATAAGCTGCGCAGAGTCAATAACGGATGCCGTGGACATGAGTTGTGGTGGCTGAATCCCAACTATGACACTTTGCGCGTGGTGATTCTGCACCCGCCCTCTCAGGCGAGACATGCACAGGGTTGGGCCTGCTTTCTGCAAGGCCATGGGCACAGGCTACGCTTTGTGGCCCATGTCAGCACTGCCATGCAAATCTCAGCGTCTGGTACCACAGCGTGTACCAGGACCATTCCACAGCATCTCGGCAACCCCATGAACGTTGTGGCTGGGATTGCGCTGCTTTGCGTTCTGCACTCTGGCACTTGGTAGGCATTGATCCAGGGCCTTCTGCAGGAACAGTTTCATGTAGTCCTTGGCTTGACCGCGCCAGCCCAGGTAATGATATAGCGGTTGATGCGGTTCTTCTGAAATCAAGGTACTCAGTGATCGCGGCCCATCTGCGGCCAAGCAGGTGTAAATGTGGGCACGCCGCTGAGGGTAGCAGTGAGGGTTTGTAGCATCTAAACAAGCCCATGAAGCCCATGTTCAAATTCAGAGTTTGAAGATACCCCCAAAGCAACTCGAGCCCTGGCCCTCGGCGGCAATCCAAGTGGGCCTGTCCACGCACGTCATGCTGCTCCATGTCACAGGAAGTCAAAACCACCGAAGCGAAACCAAGATCTCTTGCCCTCTTTCCTTTCTTCTCATGGATCAATTGGGCTTCAAGACTCATCTGTCTCTCTGCCAATCGCTCCAAGCGCCTCACGGACCTTCTCCCTCTCCTCAGGTGTGAGTGACCTCGTCAAGTTGAAGAAGATATTCTCGCCGTAGTTCTCAGGCTGAGGAAGTTCGGTATTCCCGCGCGCATCGCGCGCGAATTGGCCTTCCGCAGCAGCATCAAGCAGAGCGGGCATTTTCCCATGAAAACTTCCTTCAGGACGACTTTCCTGGGCGCTCCGCCACCAAAAGCCTTTGCTTTCTTCCTCGACGAAGGCGATCCACGTAAACGTCTCTCTGCTGTGTCCTGGTTGTACTGCCGCTGCTTCTCCAATCTTTGCAGGCTCAAGCATGCAGCATTCCATGGTGCAGCAGAATCTGGTGGCAGCGCCACTGCTTCTCCAACGTGGTTTGCAGGCTCAAGCATGCAGCATTCCAAGGTGCAGCGGAATCTGGTGGCAGTGCCACTGCTTCTCGAACGTTGTTGGCAGTCTTGCCTGTGCTGCACTGACACCTGTCATGTCCTGACACCATTGGTGGTATAAGGCCAAATTCGTTTATAAGTCCTTGGGGCGTATAAATCGTTTATAAGTCCATTTTAACCTCTCCTGGCAATCCTGGCTGTTTTGGTCTGCTTGCACTCCTCGCAAAGCTTGAAGGCATCTCCAGCACCTGGGGGCTGTTCTTCAGACTTCTCCTGCGTATTGTACCCCCTCGCAGGGCTTAAACACCATGGCAGTGAAGGACGGATCGGGCCAGCGGCCGGCAGCCCATAGTGCCAAACGTTGCTTTCTGAACTGCCTAGCAACTACCTCCAAACCTTGCCTTTGCCTGCACTGCCAACGGCCAACTTGCCTGCGTCCTCTTGCAGCTGGCTTTCGTGCTGCACGGCTCCGGTCAAGGGACCCTGTCGCAGGGCTTAAACACCATGGCAATGAAGGACGGCGCGGGCCCGCGGCCGGCAGCCCAGACTGCCAAACGTTGCTTTCTGAATGGCTAGAAACTAGCTTGCTTTTACCTGTCCTCCTGCACTGCCAACTGCCAACTTGCCTGCGTCCTCTTGCAGCTGGTGCAGCTAGCTTTCGTGCTGCACGGCTCTGGTCAAGGGACCCCTTCGCAGGGCTTAAACACCATGTGGCAGTGAAGGACGGATCGGGCCCGCGGCCGGCAGCCCATAGTGTCAAACGTTGCTTTCTGAACTTGAACTTGCCTAGCAACTAGCTCCAAACTTTGCCTTTGCCCGTCCTTCTGCTCTGCCAACTGCCACCCGCCTGCGCTGCCAACTGCCAACTTGCCTGCGCCCTCTTGCAGCTGGTGCAGCTGCTTGAGAGCCTTCCAATCACCAGCAGTGAGGTAATTGGTCAAGTTGTCACAGGACTGCTGCTGTTGGGACAACTTCACAGCAGACTGGTGTGAGCCTTGCATGGCCAGCTGGTCAC
>Ga0126342_10013991_pt1 | contig 14183 bp, 12 predicted proteins | sample Cyp1metagenome_FD_92528 | JGI IMG/M metagenome (GOLD analysis project Ga0126342, IMG submission 92528) | Coral microbial communities from Lord Howe Island, Old Settlement Bay, Australia - Cyphastrea 1 metagenome | ecosystem: Host-associated > Invertebrates > Cnidaria > Coral ...
TAGTTAGTTGCATTTTTCACATGTATTTAGATCAAAGAGACATATTGAATAAATATATTGTTAGGCATAGGGGCTGCCTGTTACCTCATCTGTACGCACCCAAGTAAATACTACCGCAACCTCCTCTGAGTTTTATTTTTGTGTATTGGTTATACGTGTCAACAACCGATTGGGACATGAAAGGTATTGCAGTTTCAATCTTTAGCGTTCATAGTTTCAAACATGGGATGCTAAGTTCTTGAACAAAAACACGCACGGTCTTGCGCTGCTTTGAGGGTGGCAAGCTCACTACGCACGAGGCCATTCAGCGCCCAGCATCTCGGCGCCCAGCATATCGCAAATGGTTTGCGCATTTGAGTTTGTCTCAAAATAGGGTAGGCTTTGGCACCCGAAGATTTGGAAGAGCAAAGTTGCATCGGAAGAGTTAGTGGCTTCTAGACAAGGCCAACATATCCGGCCATGTCACAAGTTGACTGAAAAATGTTTTTGGGTTTTTGCTGACTCAGTTGCTTGCGTATGTCTGCTTTGATCGGCCATGATTTCTGAGCGACATGTGTGGCAGTTTTTCAGGCAAGGTAGTTGAACCATAGGTGCAGAGATCACTTTCAGCATGGCAGCAAAGCCGAAGCAATATGTGGAAACCATGGAAGAAGCCTACGCCTACGTGCAGCGGGAGTGGGAAAGTAGCGGCTGGACTTTGCTTGGCGCCCGTGGCTTTTGCGCTGTGCATGTGCAAAGCGTGCGGAAATCACATCCCGCCTTGCCAATTTTCATGAATGCTCTTGCTGGCTTAGTAGTGGCCTCCAATGGGGCAATGCTTCGGCTTTGGGGATCCACGATGCCACTTGCCTTGTGGGTGGTGAACATCAATTATTCTCAAACTCGGAAGTCTGGGCTGTCTGCAATTGCTGAAGTGTACGCAGCTGCTGCTGACCGACGGATGCGGAAGATGTTTCGGGAAATCTTGGAACTAAAGCAATCAGCATCTTGCCTGAATATTGCGTATAATTTCTAAATTGGTTTCAGGTGTGGATGGCTTCTCTCTTGTTGATGCGGTGCATTGCTTATGTTTCTTACGTCTTTTCAGCTTGGCTCGACTATCTTCTTGTGAATGTTTATTCCACCATATGTTTCGCTTGCTAGGCTGCAACCGTGGCGAGCCTTCCGAAGTCTGTTGCCACCATCACTGAGAATGGGCCCCAGGAAGAAACTCTTCCTGCGCCAGCGCCGGAAGTGCCCCAGCAAGCTCTCCCTCCATCTTCGTCGGCTACAACCTGTAAGCTAGGCATTTGGTCTGTCGCCTACATGGGCGGGACATTGGACAGGTGTAAAGAAAGGTGCAGTGGAGACTTTAACTTTGTGCAGAACAATCCCAAAGACTTCAAAGATGTTGGCCGCGTGCCAAGCGATGGCTCTGCAGGTGTGAAAGCCAGCATTGCTGCAGCGCCCGGCCTTCAAGGAAGAACATGGTTCAGCACACTTCTTCTGTTCGATGAAATCTATGACTTCCTCATGGAGCTTGGGATTTTGGACACGGCTGCAGTTGCTGCCAAGAAACAGAGCAGTGCAGGCGCAGACGTTTCAGGGCAGACTCCAAACGCAGGCTGGGCCAACCGCCTGCTGCAAACGGGGCTGAGCGTGCATGAGACCAAGACATGCGGTTGCTTTGGTGGATTGCATGCGCCAACTGTGAGCACAGCGCTGGCAGGCAACTTTCACCCAAATGTTGCAGTGGAGATGCTGAGAGGTATCCGTGGAGACCATGGGTGCCAAACGAAAGCGCGCTTGTTCTTCACCACAGGCAAGCCCATCCAGCCGAAAGAGCACTACGCTAGCCATGGGATCACTTCAGTGAGTGAGTGGTGCCCAGTGCCGGACATCCTCAAAGACCTCTTGCAGTTGGAGTTCCTTGGTGATCCAGTGACAGCAGCCACAAAACTCGAGCAAGAAGATTGCCTGGCGATGGGTGAAGCGCTCTTCACAGATGATGGTTTCTTTCCTCATTCGTCTGGCTGGTCATACAAGCTTCCAGATGGCGTTGTGACCTTCTTGCGTTTCCGCAAGGCAGATGACCTTTGCCAAGCCGAATGGTGCATAGCAAACCGGGACGTCGAGGTGCCAGATGAGTTCAGCTTGGAGCTTGCAGCAGAGCGGCTCACGGAAGTTTTCAGCGCTGATCACAGAGTTCTCAAGTTTTCTTCGGATGCTCAGCAACTCTTCAAGAGCTACCAAGCCTACTTCAACATTCTCGTAGCTGAAGCTAGACGAGATGAAGACATTGGGTATGGTGCGCAAATGGGCGCTTGCCCTTGGAAGCTTGCAATCCTGAGTGCTGCCTTGATGTTGTGGGACATCAGCTGGGAGCAGCATGATAGTCCAGGGTAAAGAAGCCTTCAGGACAGTGAAATAGAGATTCCTGCGTCTGTAGTGTGCAGAGCTTTCGGTTTGTTGGAGATTTTGGAGAGCTTAGTTTCCATCTTAGCAAACAAACCGCATGGTGGTACTTCTGCATTTTCAGCAGTAGCTTCTGCAGAGGAAGCAGAGCAGAAGCAGCCCAAGCGCAGGCTACCCTGGAAGAACAGGTGAGAGGGCAAAATCCAGATAAACACTGGGAACCGCGTGCGCAGTTCACTGGCCTCTGGGACACAGAGTTCTTTCGGAGACTGCTTCAGAAAGCAGAGTTTGTGTCTGGAGAACATGTAGTGAAATCCGTAAAGGTATATGGGGTGGCCAGGCGTGACGACAAGCTGTCACGTACCTTGACCTTGAAAGATTTCCGAACCATAGCAGCGGCAGCGCCATCTACGCTGGTGTACTTCGACAATGAGAAGGATTGCTTGCGCTTTTCTTTGCCCGCTGAGCCAACCCATGACTTTGAAAGCTGCTTGCTTGCCCATGCAAATATCAGCGCTGCTGCTCTTCGAACTTTGCTCTCCACAGAGACCGGCAAGAAGAAGAGAAAAGTCAGTTGAAGATATGTTCAGCTTTCCTTGTTTTTGCAACAAGCTGCGCAAGACATATGTGCAGACAGTCTTGTGCCACTCTTTTGCAATAGCTTTTTCCTTCTTTCAGCAACAAGCTGTGCAAGACATATGTGCAGACAGTCTTGCGCCACTCTTTTGCAATAAGTTTGCCTGTGTTTTGGAAACAAGCTGTGCAAGACATATGTGCAGACAGTCTTGCGCAGCTCTTTTGCAATAAGTTTTCATGCGTTTGGAAAGAAAGCTTGCAGGACATATGTGCAGACAGTCCTGCCCAGCTGTTACGAGGATCTCAGACTGTGTACAGATGCCATGACAAACATGGACTTTTCGACCAAAGACTCGCGCTGTGCCGGCGCGCGAAGTCATACAGACTCACGGCGCGGGTTTTGAAAAATGAAGAAGTCAGTGTTAGCAGCCTGTTGCCTCAGATAAGGAGTGCTAGAGCGGCAGTGCAGTAGAGAATCGTGAGCCGTTTCTTGGTAAGATGTGTACACCCGGATCGATCTAACTAGGACTCGGTTCTTTTGGGGTTCTTCTCTGTAGCACTTTGCGCACAGGCGAGGCAATTTTTGGCAGTGCACGATAAATAGCATGCAGCCATTCAGCAAAACGACGCGCACAGTTTACAGGTTGCTTTTGAGAAGTTTTTTTTGCACAAGCAAAGCTGTAGTAGCCCGTTCTGTTTCAGCGTAGGGATGGTCGCGCGGAGACCCGGAGCCTCCTTTCCAAGCCCCAAAAGAGGAATGTTACGACTTGTGCTCAGACGACCGTCTTCAAAGAAGCGCAAGGCTGCTGAAAGGCCTCCTCGTGATTCTGTGTCTTATGTGCCCCAGGAGCAGATGACTGATAGTAAGCAGCTGGCGGAGCTTCGAGTTCAGGCTTGGTGTGCGTCTCTTTTGACATTGATGCAGCTAACAGAGCTAGCGCTTATCAGGCACTTGCTCAAGATTGGCATGCTTCAGAACTTTTCACGCTGTCCTCATTGCAAGTGTGGCAAGCTATCCCCACTTCGAAAGGACAAGGGCCGCGGCTACGTGCAACGATGTCGCGCCAAAGCCTGCCAGAAGTTTGTCTTGCCACATAGCCACCATCCAGTCTTTGTCACCAGCTGGGGAAACTCACATATCCCATTGCGTCAGCAGGTTTTCGTGCTCTTCTGCAATGTTGCCAGGGTAGACCAGGGAAAGATACATTTGATCACCGGGCTCGGGCGACGCGTCGTAGAGTCAGTGTCTGCTAGATGGCGAAAGGCTTTGGTTGCTTATGTTGAGAAAAAGCAAGAAACAATTCAACTGGGCAATGGCAGAACGTGGAGCCAGTGCGAAGTTGATGAAGTAACTTGCCGAGGCAAGCGTCAAGGTCAGAAGGTCACCTGGTTTCAGTATTGCGGCTTGCTCAGGAGAGGTGATCGGAGGACATTGGTCCTCGCAAAAATGAAAGTGAAATCAACGCACATCAAGCAAAGGGGGAAGGGCAAAGGCTCAGCAGTGAGTCCTGGGCCCATAACCAAAACCGAGTGGAGACTCATAGCTGATGCATACGTGAAAGGCAAGAAAATCTTGCTGCATTCAGACGGTGCTCGTGCATACCGCTTTTGCAAAATCCCGGGAGTCATCACTGACTCTGTGAAGCACAAGCGGCCGAAGCCAATCTACACAGCTTTGTGGTGTCATGTTTTGCCCAAAGACCAGTCGAAGGCCCACACAGACCTCAAGAAGTTGCCTGCAAGTGAAAAAGAAACAGTGTGGGTAAAGAAAGGCACTCAGCTTGTTGACAATGTCTGGCGACAGCTGAAGCTTTTGGGGCTGCCCAAAAGTACAAAGGCAGAAGACTCAATCGTACACCATCGAGTTCGAGAGTTCCAGTGGCACCATTGGAATGCCGAAGCCGATAAGTGGCGTGCAGCAGGTGAGACGCTAAGGCTTTTGTATAGATCTTTGTAGTTTGCTTGCAGGAATGCTTCGCGTGTTTCATGTGCAGATGTCAAAACACGTGAGCTGAGGCAAGCGTTGGTCGGAGTGAGCATGCTGGTGTCCATTCTGTGCAGTTACATGGCGCTTGCAGCGCTTCATCACTTAGAGCCGCTGCCGAACCTGGCGCGCACTGACAACATATAGTAGTGGCTAGTTCGGTTTAACAGCCTGCGCCCGCCCTTGGTGGAGCCCGTGCCTAACCTCAAACGGTTTGAGTTCGTTGAAACATCTACTTAATTTTTTTTCACATTCGTTAGTGGCTCCATTGGAAGGTGTGCGGCAGGTGAGACACTACGGCTTTTCTAAAGGTTGTTGTGGTTTGCGCAGGAATGCTTCACGTGTTTCATGTGCAGATGTCAAAACACGTGCTATTTTGTGCAGGTACTGAGTTACATGGCTTTTGCAGCGCTTCGTGACTTAGAGCAGCTGCGCTAAAGTTTACAGTCCGCTTTTCTTGCAAAAAGCTTTGCGATGGGCCCTCCACTGCACAAATTGCTTTGATCTTACCATGTGCTCACTTCCACAAATTCATTATTTTTTCTCACTCTTGCCTTGCATGTCTTTGCTCGCCTGCGTTGTCTCCACTTCCAGGCTTTTAGGCCTTCAATATTCTGTTTCGCATGCTTTCAATTCTTGTTTTGCTCAAGTTTCAGTTTCACACACAGACAAATTCTAAAGAAGTTGGTGCGTAGAGTGGCCTGGTTTGTTGCAGGAATGATGGCAAGGCAGCAGCTTGCCATTGCCGACATCATGGTGCCATGGGCATTGCTTCAGCAAGTTCTTCAGGTGTGGCAGTTGGAGCCTCTCCATCTCTCTCAAGTTGAGCGTCGAGCCTCCTCCACAATCGTCCTAGCCGCCCCTTCCATGCGACGAAGTTCATTCGATTGGCTCCGGATCCTGTGTCAAGAGATCTTGTTTCAAACGAAGCAGGTCGAGACCAAACGTGCAATGATTACCTTGCCCTACACGAATCTCCCGGCCAGCATCATTACCGACATTCTTCGCTACTTGGTCTGTGACGAGTTCATGGTGTTGCAGTACATGAATGAGGTTGCTGTGCGAGTACAAGCTCCCAGATCTATCGTTTGCCTTCAAGAAGGCACTCGCTTCCAGTATCGTCAAGTCAGAGATGAGTTACGTCGCCGGCTTCGCCAGGAATCTGTGTTGCACAACAACATCCGAGGAATGGTTTCAGACTTGATGAGAAGGAATCTTCTCCTTGCGAGTCACATCCACATTCTTAGAAGCCGAGCCTTGCGCTACATGTAAGTAAGACCATGAGCTCTGTAGGGGTGACAGTTGCATGCAGAGCAACTGTGTACAAAGAAAATAGTGTGAGCTATTGCTAAGGGGTGGCTGTTGCGTGCAGTTGCAACAGAGCCTGGGGTTTCAGTGTTAGTTGCCAACAGCTTTTGACGTCTTCAAAAAAGACAACAAATCTTGTTTGTTGCTTTGACCGAAAAGTGTGCTAGACATTGTACAGGTTTGTCGGACACACGGACATGTGAACTCTTATTTCCAAGCGCATGTGGCGCACCGAAACGCAGAGGTGCCAAATGAATCCCGGTTTAGAGCTTGCAGTGGGGTGGTGCGCAAGTCAAGTTCAAGCATTCATTTGAAGCACTAAAATTATATAGACATCCAGAGTGAATTCAGCCGCAGTCTTTTGTCAGTGCCGTTTCGCTGTTTAGCCTTCATGGTTTCAAAGACAGGGTGCTAAGTTCTTAGGCGAAAAACACGCACTGTCTCGCGCTGCTTTGAGGCTGGCAAGCTCACTACGCACGAGGCCATGCAGCGCTTAGAATGTTGCAAATGGTCGTGCGCACTTGGGCATATGTCTTTATCTATACGTAAACATGACAGGTATACATGTATACATAATACACATGACACCATATACATGGATACGTTTACTATCTACATACGTACACACAGAACATGGGCCCCACATCCTCTCAGCGGTTGCTGTTCCCGGCTGGTATCCAACCGCTATGAGTTGTGACAAACACACATCGACAATACCACATGAAGATCCGAGTTGGATGTGGAGCTGGGGTTGGCTGGCTAGAGTAAAGTTGACGGCCTGCGCCCGCCCTTGGTGGAGCCCGTGCCTAACCTTAAATCCATTCAGCTCACGAAGATATCTACCAAGTCATCTTACGTGTTCACAGAATTAACATTTTTTTCAGGAATGGTTGATAATGACTAGTAAGAGTTGCTTCCAGTTTCAGTTGGACGGCCTGCGCCCGCCCTTGGTGGAGCCTGTGCCTAACCAGGTTGCAACTGTGGTTCTAATCACTAGTGATTGGAACATCAAGACGATGTGATTAGCTGGTAAGTTTTAAACGCGTCAAGGCCTATCACGGAAAGCAGTTTGCTCAACACAATGATGTTATGGGTGGTCTGCAAACAGTTGTGGCCAGCTGTTTTACATAGATGTACGAAGTTATGTATTTATCTATAAATCTAACTATCAATCTTGTAAATATTTACATTATATAGTAGATCACAGAGATGCCTCTTGGCACATGTATGTACACATATATACATATTATCATATATATATACACCCTCTGGTAATTTAACATAGCTGTTGAAAATGGCCCATGTGTAGTTAATTTACCTATTAGTTTGATGGTGATGTTCCAGTTCGCAAACTGTAACGGTTTACCAGAGGGTATATATAATATGTACATATTATATATATAATAATATGTATATAAGATATATATATATTATATATATAAGATATATTATATATATACATATATATATATGCATATATATATATATATTATATTATCATATACATATTTTATACATAGACATAGACATATTAGTTCAATGTCTAACCGAATCTCCTTGGTGATGGCGATGCTCTCCAGGACATCTGCGTCCATGAAGCCATTGGACTTGGAGAGTTTGATCTTCGGCTGCGCGCTGTCTGCGACGTTGGAAGCATCCCCAAGGGATGCCCGGGGAATTCCCGGGGGGCACAAAATCCATCCACCGAAAAAATGTCCGGAAAATTTGGGAAGATCCGAATTGATGGTGGAGAGGAGAACTAAAAAAACTTTCTCTGAAAATGTCGACGTCAGCTTGGACAGAGGATGACAGAGGTGCATTCTATGCCTGCAGTATTGTGCGTCAGTCCTAGTGTTGGTCCTGTTCGGGTGCTTGATTCGATTCCGAATTTTGATCAGTGGAGCCTCCAAATCCACAGTAATTTTTGCCAATGGCTAAGTCGGCTAAGTCTCTGTCAAGAATCCCAAACCAGAAAAAATAAAATTGAGGATGATTCCTCCTACTAACCATCATTCATGGTAAGGTCCTTGTACCGTCACTGTAGTTTGCTCAAACTCCATCCCACTCTCAAAATCTGGGTGCAAAAAAAACAGCATAATTCTTGATAATTCACTAACCTGAAGAAAAGTCACTTTAGGACACCTACCCTTCCTACTAACCTAACCCATCCTTTACTGTGCGACTTCATCCCTCAAAATTCCGGCTGGTGCCCTTCACGCTGAACCCGGTTGACTATAAATATATCTACCATAAAACGTAATAAACCTAGTGATTTCAAACGCTTTCAATTTGCCTTCTTCGTTCATGTCTTGGAAGAGTCGAAAGGCCGCCGCAAACTTCTTCAGCAACTCCCGCGCGATGCGCGCGATGCGAATGGATTCGCGGTTGTGCTGCTCCACCGTCAGGTCGTTTCTCACAGCGCGGTGCCGACGGTGCCAACGGTGCTTTGCTGAACGAATTCATCAACACCAATGGGGGGGAGGCAGTTTCATTCAATGAATGAGTTTGTGTCCACAATCATACGGGGTATATGGTATATCCCAACTTATTTGGGTTTTAAATCCCTTGGTTATACCCAAACTATTGAGATTTAAGCAATCAAAATGGCTACAGTTCTCGTCGCACTCTTACTCACGTGCACTCATGGTCTCTGAGAACTGGTTTATAAACAGAATAATCCCAAGTGAACCCTGCTCTTACCTGCGATGTGAAAGCGGCTTGGAAACCTTGAAGTCAAGGTTCATCTCCCATAGTCGGACAGATACCATTTTGTGGAGGAAAAAGAAAGATCACAAAATTCCCCAACTAGAGGTTGGAAGTTAGCAAATCGAGTCGCTCCGCATTTCATGGGGCACATCTAGCTGTGATCATTTGAGCATGTACAAGACTAACGTCATGCCTAGACGCATAGACACTCTTCGATGAATGCGTGGCTAACCGCGATGTGATCTCCTGCTGCCAAGAGGCTCTTTTGCAGCCTTCATGGTGATATCAACGTAGACCTCAGGTGTTGCCCTGGTGCGGGGAAGTCCAAGGGAACCACAACAATGGCGGCACTTCGCAATCTAGAAGAATCATCTTCCACACTTCCAAAGCCATCCTTCATGTTTTCATATTTTTTTGGTGGCTTGATCTTCCATCTGAGTTTGTCTGAAAATAGAGTGCCCCAAAATTCATATCATGTTTAAATCATAGTTATGTCATGAAAAATCCTATGGCTAACCCTCTACGCCAAGTATCTCCCATCTAAATGGCTAGGGGTATACCTGCCATAAAACCCGGTCCGGGATGGTGATTTGAGTTATCCCGTTGGCTTTATAAAAAATGCATTCTACTATATCCCACCTAGCATCATATAGGATGGAAGATCTGAAAATTCTTTGGATCATATTCATATATATATATAATGTTAAAGGAAGTATTCAGAATATCAATAACATGTTCATGTTAATAACTTTGCCCATAGTTTTCATAATTTTTGTGAATATGCCGATATGCCCATCCAATGAAAATAACCATCCAATGAAAAATAATGAGTATATTCCAAAAAATGGTGATTTTTGCTTCCAATACTTTTGTAATGATAATCTGATATACATATATTGGAAGTTACTCCTATAAAAATTGAGAGTGTCCATTAAAACAAAAATGCTATTTTCAGGGTCAACAAGTTAATTTACCAGAGGGTAATACATGTTTGTTACCAATAGATCCAATATGTCTGCATTGGAACTTACCATCCACCCTGGGGATCTGGGGATCCTAGGGATCTGGGGATCCTTGTCTTGCTGGGTGACAGCCAGGATCACGTTGAAAATGCCCAAACTCACCAACATGAAGCTCGCGACCTCACGGCGCGGGGAAAAAAAAACACCATGCGACCTTCAAATGTCATGGAATATAGGGATTATTATTAGCATATATATATACACATATGTATATATCATTATTACTACTATTCATTACCATTATTGTTGTTATTATTTATTATTTTTCTTGTTATCATTATTACTATTGTTCTTACTATCATTCTTTATTTATATATATATACGGATGAGAAAAATGTGAAACGATATGTGAAAATCATGGTTACCCTCTGGCAAATTCTTACAATTTACCCTGGAAAACAACCGATTTTGTGCATGGGTAAAGCATCGACAAATGGGCCGTGTTCAATAGCGAGCTGTGAAAGTACCAGACGGTAACAACCGTGAGTAATGATATGCCTATGATATGACCATAAACAGGTTTCACCGGCAAAAATGGGCGTTAGGCAGCAAAAAAAACCAAACATGTTGTTGGTTCTTTACAGTTTTAAGGCTAAACAACAAAGGATAGGATAATTGTCAGATTTGGTGATTTATCCAACACCACAAATGAGCTATGAAGCTGATTTAGCCAACAAGCAATATGGGTCAAGGCGCTGAGTCCCAAGATGATTAGGGCCTTCAAAGCAGCCACAATCACAGGGAGTAACATCTGAAATCTTAATGATACTTGCATCCAGCAGGGTGGTGTACCACCATTCAAAGATTGTTGACCAAACCTCAGATGCCACCAATAAGGCTGAGGCGCGTAGGGGAAGACAAAAATTGGGCCGAAGGCGTCCGCCAACATGGCATGGATCGGTTGCCCACTATCATTCACACATTCCCCTGGCCGGGTCAGACATGCTTGCTGGATGCCCAATGACGCCCATGGGGTAGAGAAACAGAAGCCTAAGAGAGAGTTTATAACAGAAAGAGAGAGAGAGAGAGATAGATAGATATATATATATATAATAATATATATATGCATATAGAATGTGTGTTTCAGCAGTGGGTGTGTGTGTGTGTTCAAGTGCGTTTCTCTTCCACAGTCTGTCTTTGCAAGATCTTGAAATCTGTTTTTTGTCATTCGATTTTTCATGATTTCCACCTCAACATCACTAATCATCACTGGGCCACACGTGCTCAGCACATGTGTCTTTTTGGCACTTCCCCCACCTGTGAAGCATCGAAAACAGGTGAACATGGAATCTGGGATCGTGAGGAAATATCCTGGACGAAACCAGCAATGGATGTGGGCTCAACCGTGGAACCCTGAGTCTTTAACCTGTTGAATCCTCCTGTGGGCCACTGGGCACGTGTAATGCTCGGCACAATCGGGACTTATGCAATGGGTTTTTCCCACGGGTCAGACAAATCCAAAAAGTTGCAGTATACAGCACTGAGAACCCCCTCGAACTCTACAAACGAAACAAACTGCCCAAGGCTAAAAGAACATCCTCAATTCAAAAACGAAACAAACGCAAACAACCCATGCGGGACAAATGGCATGTTTCGTAGCCACACTGAACCGCGCAAAGTTCAAATGGAAATGGATCAAAAAAAAATATTCAGGATATGCAAGAGTACAAACCACTGAAATTTGGAGGTGTTTTTCCATGGCCCAGTTGACACAAGCGTCTTTGTAGGCCCAGGTCGATGGTTTTTTGGCTACCTCCAATGGTCATCGTGGCGAAACCACTGATCACATAGAGCACTGTAAACCTCGGTGGACGGTGCGACCACTCCGATCGAAGATGTGTTTGACCAACAAAATTCGTGTTGTTCTATCGGGTTCAACATGGCTTAACTGTTTTACCAGCAGGAAAATCCATGAAACACATATAACCGAAGGAAGTTTAGAAGTCAAACTTCCGACAGTCAAACTTCCGACAATATGGACAGATGAAAAGCAGATCAGGGTAGAGGCAGAGAGAAGAGAAAGATTAGAAGAGAGAAGATCAGAGAAGAGAAAGAGTCAGAAGAAAGAAGATGCAGATGCGCGAAAAGGTAGGAAAGTCGGGAAACACTGTGTTTTTCCAATGATTTGAAGCTCCGGAGTGTCGAAAAGTAGGCTCGCTAAAGCGGCGGGTGCAGAGCCAGCTGGCCAGATGAGAGATGAAAAATTCTACGCCGTTGTGGCGCGAAGCACATTTCCAAGTCAAAATGTACAAAACACCTCAGTGTCGCACCACTTTTGGAAGTTGAGATGTCGAAAAAGAACGGAGACAAGCACCGGAACCCCAGCCGGAACCAAGAAGAACCAGCAAATCATGATGGAACAGAACCCCTGTCCTGAGGAAAGAAAGGAGAGAGAAGAAGAAGGGAGAGAAGCACCGGAACCAAAGAAGAGAGAAGAAGAAGGGAGACAAGCACCGGAACCCCAGCCGGAACCAGGAGGAACCAGCAAATCATGATGGAACAGAATCCCTTTCCTGAGGAAAGAAAGAAAAGAGAAGAAGGGAGACAAGCACCGGAACCCCAGCCGGAGCCAGGAGGAGCCAGCAAATCATGAGGGAACAAAGGCCGTTTCTAGCAAAAATTGAGAACCCCATTCAGCTCAAAAGCTGTTTGGGGAATTAAACGAGAACCCAAGCATCGGAGATGCTTTTAGAAAAAACTTGGTTTCCGGTGAAGAGTTTCCCCTGACAACCAACCCATATGTATCTCAAGGCGCAGCAGGGTGAAGGCCAGCACCAGCGTCTTCACTCCAGCCACCAGGCCCTTCACCATCAACCGCAGATCCTCCCAGCGGATCGGATCTCGGAGGAAGCTAACAACAAATGGGAACTGAATGAGCTAGTGGGATATGATGCCCCACTAATTTCCATATAACTACGTATATTTATGTAATCATACATATATATATATTTATTTATTTATATTTATATTTATATTTATAAGTGTGTATGTATATATATATATATATATATACAGATAGTTTATTGTATATGTAAGGTTTTTGTTTGTCAGCAATTGTCGAGATAAATGGGTACAAATCGTGATATAGCAACTGCTTACAAAGTCATTAGTACAGGATCATCACCCTTGAGGGTGACGGTGGCAGTAGAATTCGCGCCCAGCGACAGTCACCATTCGGCGGGGCAGCTAGCACTCCACAATGGGATCTGCGGCTTTCTATCAACTCAGAATTCAACCCCACAATTATTTAAATCTTGGCAAATTTTGGCTATTCCTGGATCAATTTGGGGGAATCCACCCCAATAAATGAAGAGTGGTCACGAACATGCGATGCCCGGATGCCCATGGTTGCCCAAGTAAACCACAGTTTTACTAATCCGAGACAAATCCAGCGCCGCAATGTGCTTTCTGATCCTTGCTAACACACCGGCATGATGTGTATAACGCAGAGACCTTTGAACGAACATCAAAAACAACGGTCTGTGGGTTTGTCGGAAAACATTGACATGCCAGAAATTGTTCATATTGACCATTCTTAACACACCCAATTAAAGTATCCGCTTCGTACATCCACTGTACCACATTTCCCCGCAATTACCTAATTACATTCCAAATCTTCATGGCAACATCACTTCATTTGATGATTATACCCCATCTACTTTCTGGGAATCAAACTAGCAATAGAAAGCTCCCCATTTATAGTTCGATGATATTTCCCATTTCAATGCACATTTCTAGGGGACTTCCCAGCCATACTTGATCCACCGCCCAGTCCTTCATGGCCTTGAGTCGAAAGACCTTCACGATACGCACCAGTCGGATCAGGCGACAGAACCGTAGCAGCGAGGTGGCAAAAACATCCTCAGCGGATCTGATAATGGGGATGGTCATTTAAAAAATAAGCTTCGGTGGTATCCCCAACAGCCGCAACGTTTTATTTTTACAAATCTTTCTGAAGCGAGCTGCGAAGCCAAGCCCTGGAAACACCTCAGCGTGCTCCAAAACTTCCCAGACCTTCTCCGGAACCTTCTCTGGAACCCTGTTGAACCTGACCTGGCTCTGCACCAAAGCCTCCCGGAACCTTCTCCGGAACCTTCCCCGGACCTTCTCCGGAACCTTCTCCGGAACCCTGTTGAACCTGACCTGGCTCTGCACCAAAGCCTCCCGGAACCTTCTCCGGAACCTTCCCCGGA
>Ga0126342_10013992_pt1 | contig 14183 bp, 12 predicted proteins | sample Cyp1metagenome_FD_92528 | JGI IMG/M metagenome (GOLD analysis project Ga0126342, IMG submission 92528) | Coral microbial communities from Lord Howe Island, Old Settlement Bay, Australia - Cyphastrea 1 metagenome | ecosystem: Host-associated > Invertebrates > Cnidaria > Coral ...
CCACCTCTTTACATTTTTTTTTGATGTCTACCCCAAATTTATATCTTAAAATATTGAAATGTCTATTTTGAAAGTAAATATGTGTGAAATATGTCATATACAAAAAAATGTTTGTTTTACTGGAATTCTGTGTATATATATATACATATATATATATTTATATAATATATATATATATATATATATGTATATATATATAATATATATATATATATATATGTATATAATATATATATATATGTACAGGTATAGATAGATATACAGTGTATATACTGTATATAGATATGGGTTCGTCTGCAACTGGGACCCCCAAATGTAAGTTTAAGATTGAACATGACCTAGGGGATTTTGGGGTACCCATGGTGATCTGCGTGATGTGAACCAGCTGTATAGTATCTCAACAAACCAGTATTGACAATCCATTTACCCTCTGGTAAACTAACATAACTATGGAAAATCACCATTTTTAATGGGAAAACTCACTATAAATGGCCATTTTGAATAGCTATGTTAGTTTACCAGAGGGTAATCTGACACTATATAACATACCAACAAGAATCTGATATCCACTGAGTTGGCTGTGTTGGTGATGCCAGCAATCGAACGTCAATATGACCCTAACATTGTTGCTCTATTAAGGCAACGATTATCCAGGTGTTTTCCGCATAGAAACTACCGAACATGCCAAATTTCTCGCAACTTTTCCCCAATAGAAACCATACAATGCCAACTCAAGACAGTATCAAGTTTTATACCATGCCGGCCAAACAATGCTCTGAAACAGTCTAAAATTAAAAAAAAAGTAGAACAAGAACACAAACATGCCATTGAAACACATTTTGAAACTGTATGACAATTGTCTCTAAATATTTTACAAAAGTACTAGAAAACCATGTACCATCCATTCAAATCCATAAAATATCGCCGTTGTGCCAGGCTGTGGACGGCGATGGCGACCTGTGGGGCGTCCTGGAAGGCAGCAGCGTCCGGGAGCTGCTGCAACGGGGCGTGGCCAAGGGGCTGGCGGAGCAGCTCACTCCCTGGCCACTTGCTTCAAATATGGAGATTTGGAATCAGATTATATGGATGTGGGTCAAAATGGAAGACCTAGGGGACCACAGATGTTAGTCTAGTTTAGTATTAACCATCCAATTATTGGGGTACCTAATTTTGACCCATACCCATATAGTAAATAACTATAGAATATAGAATATCTATAGAATAACTATGGAATCACATATGGGGGTTTCCGACAATTTTGGAATATATCATAATTATAGAATAACTATTGGAATCAGGATATATCATAATCCTGGACCTTCCACATTCCCAAATATAGAAGAACTATAGAATATCTATAGAATAACTATAGAATCACATATCATTGTATCATGATATACATGTATATACAGTAGATGTACAATATATGTATATCATCATTATAGACTAATCATAGATGATTGTAGAATATAATCATAGAGTAAACTATAGAAAGTGTATTATTATATGTATATACATGTATATGATATATGTATATAATGATTCTGGTAGTGGACTATGATAATTCGCCCAGGATTATCATGGAGATTTGGTATCCGAACATTATTGACTTACCCATATGGAGGCTTCTAGAAATTTCTGGGATCCCCAAGTCACCAAGGGTTTCAATACTAAGTCATGGTCATCCATGACTTGGATGATTTGGGGGTACCCCGATTTAGGAAACCTTCATATTTTATATAGTCATCATATCATCATGTAATATGGCAGATAAATCATGATCATAATTGAATATATATATATATATATTGTTATAATATATGGGCAAATCTCATAGTGACCTCACGCCGTGACCTTTCACCCTGGAATCATGGAGAGTTGGCCGCCATGGAATGTGGGAAATTACAATCTATGGGACATAGGAAACGACCAATAAAGATAGATGACTATGGGATTTACCAAACAAACAATCTGACTGAAGGAAAAGCTTAAACAACGAGCAAACAATGCTTAAAATGAGTTTCAGACCAAAGATTTTTACTGATTTTTTGATTTTCTGGTTTTCTATACTTGTGAAGAAGCATCTTTAGGTTCAGCTACGGAATTGCGTGATTCTTTTCTAGGCTGCGGATGGTTAAACTAGACATACTTATAACTATATATATAATTATATATATATATACATATATATGGTGCACCCATGCAATGCAAAACCACAAAATGTAGAAGCACAAACGGTAGACATTTGGGGACGGGGTGCTATTTATGTGTAATATATATATATAGACGTGTATAGCAACGAGGATGCAATGGGTATGTAGTGAAAAAAACATAGGGACATAGTTGGCTCCTTGGTCTTACCTTGGCCTGAGGTTGGTATCATAGAACCCCCGTAAAGAATCCAATGGGTTCAACATCCAAGACCCCGAGTCGCTAGAGATTTCGGCAATTTCTAGTCACTAACCGTACAGTTGTGGATAAAATCCCATTAAAACCCCATTAACCCCCATTAAATCCCATTAAATCCCATTAAAATCCCTTTAAATCCCAGGAGTTCAGGGTGTGAAGTGACCCTGCTTAAAACTAGCTGCTCTGCGGGTACTGGGCCAGTACCAAATGGGTTGGCTCTCAGGAAAGATCAAAGTCAGAAAGAAACTGGCAAGGACACGCTGCTGGAGCGCGGATTGGGTCCATCACCATCCTATATGGTTTTGTGAAAATAGGCTACCTCAAATTGTGATAAACTTTGGTGGTTCAAGTTCAAATTTAGTGCTTTATCATCGAATTCTGCCATCAAATGGCTGCAGCAAGTGGGGTATACCCCATGTTTGGACGAACCCAGGCCTTGCCTTCCGGTAAACAAACATCCCAATTCAAAATTCCCGAACTAAATGGAGACTTTTAGCTGGGAAAATCAAGTAGAAATTGAGGAGTTTCCAGCTAGCTATGTTTGATGACACCAGAGGGTACATCAATCATATATGATATACGATACAGATATGTAGTTGTGGATTATTGTGGATTGTTTCTGACTAATTATATATGAATCTACGGACAAGAAATGGATGAGGGCAATTCATTAGTGACCATGAATCACCATTGATCACCATTCTCAGGCATGATTAACCATTACTAACCATTAATCTGGGTAAATTATAGTGACCTCACTGTGACCTCACTGGAATCATGGATAATATATATATAGTATATTATATTATATATAATATATTATATATATATATATTATATATATATATAATATAATATAATATAATATACTATAATATAATATAATATAATATAATATACTATACTATAATATAATATAATATAATATACTATACTATACTATAATATAATATAATATAATAATATATATATATATATACATATATGTATAATATATATATATATATGTATATATATATGGGGAATCATCCCCATAGCTGGCCGCAAGTTTCAGGCTAGTGAAAGATCATCGTTTACCCAGATTCCCGATTCTCCATTGGGCGCACTGAGCTTTTTTTTCCATCGGAGAGCATGGCATTTGTTTGGGGGGGGCCATTACAGTGTTCCATACAGGATGGGGCCCCTAAACCATTATAACCCCCATGAACTAGTTCGTTACATCTACCATAAACCATAGAATTTAGCCACTTTTTTTTTTAGGCGTTTCTGAACGCTATCGCTCAAACGGGGGCCCTTAGGCTGTAGGAATCCCAATAGGCATCCCGGTGCAGCCATCCAAGGACGTTGACGTTGCGGCGAAAGCATCCGGGTCTGCCTCGAGCTCCAAGGAGGCTGAGTTATGGGAACATCAAACTAAATCGACCATTTTCCAGCAAGCCACATGAAAAACTGCCCGTACTCTTGCAACATCATAGAGATTCAAGCAGCAAAAACTGGGAATTAAGACTTATTACTAGCCAATGAGAAATAGCATGCATTGGGATTTAACAAATGGTTTCATCAACAAAAACTGGGACTTGATCATTTAAGATGAGGATATGGCTGTGTTAATCCCATGGAACCAGGGTATCTATCCAGTACCTTCAGGAGTCAGCGCAGAAATCAATAGAAATACATAGGAAACAGGGAACAACAGAAAAAGGCACAGGCAAGATAATTATTGACCACCAATATATCATGTGCGAAATGACCAAGCAATTCTACATATGTATATACAAATAAATATATATATATATATATATATATACACATAATATTTGGAAATCTTTGGGCGTCTCTTGAACTGACCGGAAGAATCACTGAGAGTTATTCTTGTCTATTGCATTATCTTGCGGTCTTTCTCCTGCGTCAACCTGTTAGTCCGTCTTATGTCATCTAGGTCTATGCCAACCTTCACGCCGCACACTTTAGACATGTTGAAGATGAACCATCGAATTTGAGGTAGAATTTTGACCATAGCCAAATAGCCATTGAAATTTTTGAAACACCTCGTATCACAGAAACTACATGGTACAGTTTTGTTGGTTGCTTCCCCTTTTTTTTGGTCGCCCTGCAGCCTCAGGTGGCACCAGCCCCAGCCAGTGCTGTGGATGCTGGCGGAAAAACGGGTCACCATTTCTCGAATTTGGGTGAGATGCTGGAAATCACCAAGATGCCGACCAATTTGGTGCTTGGATGTCCAATCGGAATCGGAATCGCCGTGAAAATATATGTGTACCCTCTGGTAAATTAACATAACAATGGAAAATCACCATCTTTAATGGGTAAATCCACTACAAATGGTGATTTTCCATAGTTATGATAGTCATTACCTCTGGGGTATTTAACATTATTCAACTCATAGAAAAAAGGAATCGTCAGCGATTTTATATGCATTTAAGATCATTTAAGATTATTTAACTTATAAAGTCATTTATCTCAAAAAAGCCTAGAACCCCAGTTGGAGGGGATCACTTGGTGATTGGTCGGTCAACGCAGCGAATTCATGGAATACCTAAGAACAAGGTGAACAAATTGCATAACACTTAGGACTTAGGAAGAGTTTTGGTGAATGTGTTGGTAGGAGAATAACCCAGTCGTTATGATCCTATGAGGTTGGCAGCACATGATGGAATCTATGACTACGACGGCTAGTAGCGATAATGGGGATATCCACAAACAAATGTGTAATTCAACCTCGAATTCTCGCGATTTACTTTTTCATAGGTGTCTGGTGCAAACAGTGGGTATTCTGAAGGAAAGGCAAGTGAAGACTGTGGGAACACCATCACATCCGGTGCTTCAAAGCCTCATTTTTCAGACTTTTTTTTTGAGCCCGATGGGCCCCATTGTTCAGACAAACATGACAAATAAATTCATAGATCCACAATTCAAAGCCACAAAGATTCTGATCAGGGAATAGGTGAAACACCCCAGGTGGCAAAAGCAATGTCTCAAACTTCCGCAGAGGACGGGGATCGGCTGGGTTGACGGATCCTGCGATCAGCAGATGCTTTCCATTTTCCACCCGCCACATTTGCAAATTGGAACATCTCTCCACATCTCCCCATGAAACCTCGTAACATATTTCCATGTGTCAGTTTCCAAACCAAAAAAACCTCTGCTATGAAACATCCAGATTTTCTAACCATTCCCATCTCCTTTACCCCAGGATTTTTTCCAAGCCACCAGGCTTTTACCTTTTACCCATCAGCTCATGCCCGCAGGAACCGGATCAGGTGGTTCTTCAAACCTGGGACTTTGCGGGACAAGAGATGTACTATTCGATGGCGCACATCTTCATCACGGCGCCAGGTGCATCCACATTTTTTTGAGTGGTTGGATGTGTGCCACCAGTAGATTACCCTCTGGTAAACTAACATAGCTATTGAAAATGGCCATTTATTGTGAGTTTTCCCATTAAAAATGGTGATTTTCCATAGTTATGTTAGTTTACCAGAGGGTAAGAGGGGGTGTATAGTTTCATACTGCAAAATCGTGTGATGAAACGCACATGGACCATTCAACACATGGTTTTTCAGAGGCTTTGATCTCCGCAAAGAATAGCCAAATACACTGAATTACCCTCTGGTAATTTAACATAGCTATGGACAATCACCATTTTTAATGGGAAAATCAACTATAAATGGCCATGTTCTATGTCGCTATGTTAGTTTACCGGGCCGGGTACCTGGAGTTACTCTCCTCAACTCCGGTGTCCTCGGATTCACCGTCGACAGCTGGAGGCATCTACGTCCTGGTGATCGACCTCAGCAGCTGGTTGGAAGCCGCCTCCATGCCCGGAACCATGTGCTCTGATGGCTTGCCTTTGGAGCTCTCCGAGCCCCGGACGAGCGCAAAAGGGCGTGAAGCAACAGAAATGGGGATTCAACGAAATAGGCTATGGCAATCTATTAAACCCTCTGGTAATTTAACACTTTGCTATTGAAAATGGCACATAGAAATATCAAAACGCAAAATCTGGTACCTCTGCCATGGTACCTCTAGAGGGTCGACTAAATTAAGCTTAAATAGGGCTAATAGTTGATTTACCATGATTTACCTATGAAACATGGTGATTTACTATTTGTTTGATGTTTTTTTGTCTGTTTACCAGAGGCTATCTAAGATCAAAACACATCACAACAGCATCGAGGACTCGTTAGATTTCTGGCTGGCCGCTGTGTTGGTCCACGCCCCTGATGCGCGCTTCATCATCGTGGGGAGCCATGACGCCTGGCGGAAGATCTGGGGCCAAAGGTGATTGGAAGATTCATTGGATCTGATTTGACAGCTGGAAATGATGGAAGATGGCATCAAATAGCCTATAAAATGATGTTTTAACATGTTTTAACATGTTCGCCCCAACCCGGACGTTGCTCCACACTTACAATCGTCATGATCATGATCATGATCATCATCATCATCATCATCAGCAGCATCAGCACCAGCACCAGCACCATCACATCATCACATCATCATATCATCACATCATGATCATCATCTCATTAAATTTCGCCACCCCCTCTGAACAATATGTTGACTGGGGTAATAACATCAACTTTATCTTCATGAGGGATCAAAATTCGCCACCCCCTATGAACAATATCTTGATTGGGGTAATAACATCAACTTTATCTTCATAGCCACCTGAAGTCAGACGCGGCGCAACGTCAGGGTTGCAGCGATGTTTTTTATCATGTTTTGACGGTGGAATTCTATACTGTATACGTTTGTATAATGCGTCGAACATCGTCGAACTGTAGCTGACCAAAGGTTGCATTCCTCCTGAGCCGCGGCTTTGAGGATGATATGATTCCTCCAGACTTGTCTCCTGTGGTACGTTCTCGAGTCAATGCATATCTGCAGCAACGGCTGGATAACCCTGCCTTCCACTCTCGACTTTTTGTGAACGAGGAAGAACAGTTGCTTGGCACCAAGATGCGCTGGAGCCAAATAGCTATCTTCAGAGTTTCGAACGTTTTGGATTTGGAAGACAAGGTGTACCCTCAGGTAATGGCAATGGGAGACTTCTCCATTTCTTTCGCCAGGATTGAGCTTGAGGTGGGTGACTCTCGTCATCTTGCAAGGGGAAATATATGGTTGATATATGTTGATATATTGATATTATCGGATGTCTCTTCAGAAATTTAGGAATGACATTCTTTTTGGGAGATACTGCCCTGACATGCCCTGCCCATTCAGTGAGATAAACCAGGGAAGCCCATTGGATTTTGATGTTCAGGACCCGAACGAGTCGTAGGGAGATGCGGCAACCACCCCCATGGAGGTAGATGATTTGTAACTTTTTTCCGGATAAATTCACCGGTAATTTACATGAGAAATACTATTGCAATCCTACAATTTCCCATTTAGGGTAATAATATGTAATCCATTTGTAATCATCCTCATCCAACTTTGAAGTCATTTGAAGTCCATCCTAACTTGCCATTCAGGACGATGAGAATGTGGCTATACGTCCCATCTCTTGTTGGTTTGACAGTAATGTCGACCCTGGATTAATAAACCCCAAACGGCTGTTTAATTGGGAGGGTACCATTTAAGTACTAGATTATGACTATTGGAGGAGTACCCCCCAATTAATAAACCATGGTTTATTAATCCGTTGTTGACAGTACCCAACAACCCAACCGTCATCAATCACCGATCGGCACCTCAAATATCAAGCTGTGGAGCTGCAGACCTGCCAATTTTCCCTGAAAATCGGCTCAATTCCAAAGGATTTCATGGATTTAATGGGATTGTGGCCACGATTAATGGAGATTTAATCCATCAATTCCAATGGTGATTTTAATGGAGATTTTTCATGGGATTGTGGCCACGATTTTATGGATATCCTGGGATTGCCATGGATATTTTATTATATTTTACCCAGTTGTTTTTTGTTTTTTTGAAGAGACCGTAGTACATCAAAGTAAACCCCAATTGTTCGCAAATCCAACCATCACCCACCTGATCAATCGTAAACCGGCCAATCTATTCTAAGAAACACCTAAGCTACAGAAACGCATTTGCAACCTATATACCCATCACCTAAAAGGTGTAGGCCTCCTAAATAGCTAAGTTGATTTATAGCATTAATAACCACTATAGATACTAATATATAGGCGTTGTGGTTTTTGGATGTTTATGGTAAATATGTAAATATATCTGCGACTAGTTCATGTTTTTTTTGTAAACCAACAAGCGTGTATCAAAGGGGGGGCAGCGTGCAATCATATTTGGTTACTGTAGTTTTTTTTTTTAACATCCGCATTAAATTCCAATATTGTTGGGGCATATCCCCATATTAATGCTTAATATCTTTGAATATATGAAAATTTTTCATTCATTCCAAATCAAGTCTTCATATTTATAGCATTTTATAGCATTTTATAGCCATTCTTGAGAAATATCCCCATGAAATGAGCATTTTCCCCCTTGGTTTGGCACAGGTTGCTCTTCTTCCCCGTGGACAACAGCCGTTCCACCGTCGCGGCGCGGCAGGGCCTAGCGCGGCTACGGAAGATCTTGGATCAGCTGGCGCTGGAAGCGGCAGAGGCCGGAAATGACATGGAAGGGATGGAACATGGTTGTGTTTTATGGAGATTTCATGGGATTTCATCCAGATTTCATAGGGTTTTATGGAGATTTCATGGGATTTCATCCAGATTTCATAGGGTTTTATGGAGATTTCATGGGATTCATCCAGATTTCATAGGGTTTTATGGAGATTTCATGGGGTTCTATGGAGATTTTAATGGGATTTAATGTGAAAAAATCCAGTGGTTGGAGGGGAACTAAGGAGCTATGGTTATCTATATATAACTGCTTTAACATGGGAGCCAGTTGGAGCTATTACCCTCTGGTAAACTAACATAACTATGGAAAATGACCATATTTAATGGGAAAAACCACTATAAATGGCAATTTTCAATAGCTATGTTAATTTACCAGAGGGTATTGATATTCTATTGTGATTTAAGCAACAACATGGGGATATGAATGGGAAATGCCATCTGGCAAACCAAGATTAGTTTATAGGGGAGAAGCCCAAGGTCTAATATGGCTAATACTAAGAAAATGTGGCGAACATCTGAACAATGATCATTTTGAGCCATTGTAGTTAAGCAGTTTGCGAAATGGATGAACGTGGCCCATTTGTTTATCTGATTTACCCCTCAAAAGCAGTGGCTTTCCATAGCTATGTTAAATGTATAGTTATATCATGTTATATCATATATAGAAAATATAGACATGCCGATATTGCAAGCATACTATCTATCTATACATTTTATCGTATTATAATTTGACTAGAAATGATAAGTACTCCACAATCCTATCCGTTTTTAGTTCAATGAACTCTTGGTTGATGGTCTTAATGGGATTATATTAATTACACCGACACACACACACATGAAGATCTAGAACATCTTGGAAACAACGGGTAACACATGGCAACACCCAAAAACCATCATTCCAGTTTTGTAATATTTTAACTCAAGCAAATGTTGTGAAATCACATACGGTTGATTTTTTGCACTGGGAGAAAAGTATGGTGATTTCACCAATGAGAGGAATCAGATATTTCTGCAACACAGCGTCATCATCATTTTACTATCGAATCTTTACTGGTTGGTGGTTCGGAACATTTTTATTGTCCATAATATATGGGATAATCCTTGCCATTGACTAATATTTTTCAGAGGGATTGAAACCACCAACCAGTTTAGGATGTGCAAAACCAACAAACATATTGAAGCTATCAGAACGGTCTCAACCAACACCAAGAGATATAAAACTGTGGATGATTTATGATGATTTGACAACGCAACTTCCAAATCTATTCTGACCCAAACGTGGTTCATGTTCAACCCCAATTCTGGGAGAGAATACTCTGAAAAATGTGTGTGTTCCTTTCAGGTATTTACCCAAAATATGTAAGATATCTTAAATGAAATGAATTAAATCTTAGATTCCGAAATGACATATAACATGTATATATATACACTGATGATATTCTGATGATAATTTACATCATTTACTGTATCCAAGATGAACCTTACCAAAGATAGGTCAAGGATGGTCAAATGGCACGCCAGGACGCGGGGTGGATTCCAACCCGCTGGGCGCAGTTCTTTACCGTCATGGCTGGCGAGAACGGCGTCAGGACCAGTGAATTTGGGTGGGAGGTTGGGTTGGCCATGGTGGATACACACATTTCATGAACATTGGCCATGTTGTCTATGAATCATCTATCAATCAAATATCTCTCATAATCTATGAATTCTGAATCAATTGATGTTGGGTGATCTTCCATTTGATTCATAGATATTTTTTTCATATACATTTACAAACATCAACGGACCAGTCACCAACGAGGTTGTCCAAAGTCACGGGGCATGATACTTAAAACATCCCTAGGTGTTAAACGATTTTGAGTATTTCAAATATAAATTTCCGGCACTAAACATTGCCATTTTGGTGAATAATTTATTTTTGGATGTTGGCCACGGATGTTCGATGTGAACCCATATTTGGCGGAGTTTCGGGTGGATGTTTTGCTCAAGATTACCATGCATGGATGAGATGTAGGCAAAGATACCATGGATGAGATGTAGGATATGGGGGTTTCCTAAGTCATGGGTGTACCCCCAGTTATCATCCATTTTAGGGGTTTTCCATGAAACAAACCATCCAGCGAGCTTGGGGTACCCCCATTTATGGAAACATCCATATAGAATCGAATGTGACCTGTGACCTTGGTCCTGGTTTTTTCGGTGAGGCGGTATCTGGATAGAATTGAGGTTCCATGGTCCCATATCCCGCCGGGTGTGAAGTTGGCTAAAAATGTAGATTAACTTAGGGTTTATAGTGGTTATATGCAGTTTTTTCAATATTTAATGGTGATGAATGGTGTCTATAAGAAGCATCTTATAACTGTGGGGCAGCGCCTTTTACCCTTTAGCAATCCAATATGGGAATCAAAACTATGGGAAATTTGATGGATCTGCCATGCACTTCGCATTTCAGGAGGCCATTTGTGACACTTGAGGAGTCTCTTTGGCTTGGCAGTAGTGAATTGGGTGAGTGATGCAAAAACACGGAAACTGTGAACAAATCAATATAGACCCGTGAGTTCTCAAGTTCGATTGGGAGGTGGAGTTGCTCATTCAATTGGATCAGAACTTATGTAAACATTTCAGTCCACAAAACTCCAATTATGATATTTCGCAATTTGATAGAACCTGAATATTCCCTGAATAATAAGCAACCTTGTCTGGTTGGTGGTTTGGAACATGGCTTTTATTTTCCATTTCATATATGGAATAATCCTTCCCATTGACGAACTCATATTTTTCAAGATGGTTTTTGCACCACCAACCAGTAAGATAGCTATGGAAAGTGGCCATAATAATAGTTGATATACCAATTTAATCATTAAAAATGGTGATGTTCCATATTATATTATATATATATATTTATATATATTGTATATATTATATATATATATATATTATATTGTATATATATTATATATATATTATATTGTATATATTATATATAATATATTATATATATATTATATATATTATATATATAATATAATATAATATAATATAATATAATATATTTAATATAATATAATATATACAATATAATATACACATATATATTATATACAATATAATATATATATATTTATAATATATATATATATATTATATTGTATAATATATATATATATATAATATAATATATATAATATATAATATATATAATATAATATATATATATATTAAATATTATATATTATATATATCATATTATATATATACATATTATAACTTATAACATTTATAAGATGAAAAAAGGATGCACTTTGTTAAATCTTCAAGAAACGAGGCTTGAGCACAACATATTGAGGTTAACGGCCTCCGCCTCCTTCTTTGGCATGGGCGGCGAGGACGCCCCAGTGACATGTGACATGTGACATGGATTAGCCCAGTAGAGGAAACCTCGGCGTAGTGGCTTGGTGATTCAAGTTTAAAAGCTTAGAAGCAGCACAATCATAGACTGGTTGGTGGTTTGGAAGATTGTTTAATAGTGGTTAATGGTGGTTAATAGTGGTTAATGGTGGTTAATGAGATATATACCTGGTTGGTGGTTTGGAACATGACTGGATTATGACTTTCCATACATTGGGAATTCCATCATCCCAACTGACTTTAACTCCATCATTTTTCAGAGGGGTTGAAACCACCAACTAGACAATCATAGATATGCAATATGTACATGACATGACTGAATACATACATGTATGTATGAATGTATAATTACATACATGCACTGCGTTGCATTGTGTTGCATTGCGTTACGTTAAATTGCATCACATCACATCACATCGCATTACATTACGTTGCATGCATGCATCCATACATGCTTACCTAAGAAAATAAGAAATTTCAAAAAATGTTGTAGCTCAAGTCTAGAATGATCCATGTAAATATAGATCAATCATGACCCTTCAATGAATTAATCTCAACTGGTGATGCAGGATTTCTGATCAAAACTGTCACCTGGAATCACCCATAAGTTGCGCAAGAGGGCCTCTTCAAGAGGGTCACTGCAGCAGGGCTGCCGATGAGAATTATACATCCGCTACTAGGTGCCTAAAATCCAGTGAGACAATCTTTAACAATTCATTTGCCCCAAAATCAGCTGAACATGTGTTTGTCTGGAAAGCATGTTTTCCTCATGTTTTGATGGCCAATTGGGGAGGTAAAGTCCTCATTTTCAGACATACCTACAACATTCTAAAACATCATATCAAGTTGATTGCTGTATATCATATCCAGATATACACCAGTAAATGTTTGATATTCCCATATGAAGGTGCTATCCCGATATCCCCCAGATCCAACATATCTTACAGCCGTCATTTCAGGACCTGGACAGTTGCCTACGTCTCTTTCACGGCCTTGGCCAACTCCTCTACTTTCCAGGCCGAATCCTTCGGCCCGGGGTTTTGTCTGGCATTTTTCGGACGCCAAAGACGACGAACTTCCCCAAGCTGGATGCCAAACTTCCACAAACTTTTCCCTGTTCCTATCATTTTTCCATGATGTTCCTATCATTTTTCCATGATGTTCCTATCATTTTTCCATGATGTTCCTATGATTTTTCCATGATGTTCCTATGATTTTTCCATGATGTTCCATCATTTTTCCATGATGTTCCTATGATTTTTCCATGATGTTCCTATGATTTTTCCATGATGTTCCTATGATTTTTCCATGATGTTCCTATGATTTTTCCATGATGTTCCTATGATTTTTCCATCATTTTCCTATGATTTTTCCATGATGTTCCATGATTTTCATATCATTTTCCCACATTTTCCCATCCAATGCTGGGTTTCTCCAACAAAACACCTGCCATGCACCATGGCACAGGCTCTCCAGCCGTAGTCTTGGAGCCACAGTGGCTGCTGGATGCCATGGCGCAGATGGTCGCGTGTCCACGGGTGCTGTAGCGCCTAGGCCGACGCTCCACTGCTGATTTTCACCTATGAAAACTGGTGATTTACCTATGAAAACTGGTGATTTCACCTATGAAAACTGGTGATTTACCTATGAAAACTGCTGATTTTCACCTATGAAAACTGGTGATTTACCTATGAAAACTGCTGATTTAACTATGAAAACTGGTGATTTACCTATGAAAACTGCTGA
>Ga0126342_10013993_pt1 | contig 14181 bp, 15 predicted proteins | sample Cyp1metagenome_FD_92528 | JGI IMG/M metagenome (GOLD analysis project Ga0126342, IMG submission 92528) | Coral microbial communities from Lord Howe Island, Old Settlement Bay, Australia - Cyphastrea 1 metagenome | ecosystem: Host-associated > Invertebrates > Cnidaria > Coral ...
AGATTGGGGAATTCGATTGGACATAATTTTATGTCCAAAGTTTCATCCATTCGAAATCATCCATTGATGTTTTGACAGGTGGACATCCCACCTTTGTAATTGATCCAAACATTGGATCTTCCCCTTTCCGCTTTAGGTTCACGCTACAAATGATTCGAGAGGGTTACCAGTGATGGGACAAATAGCTTTTGAAATTTCAAGCTCATTGAGAAAACTCAGTTCTTTCAAAGAAAACCTGCTGGGTGCATCGGCTGGATCTGACTTGGAAGCAACGCGCGCCACCCAAAGCATTGCATCAATTTGTTCGTCCAGAGTTTCAAAAATCAGAAGGAGGTCTCGCCATTCAGCAATGGGCGAATTTCCTTTCACCAGCACGTCGAGGACCGGCCAGCTGTCGGTAAAGCAAATGACGCGTTGACCTTTGAGGATGTTCGCCCAAGTTTTGAAAGCAGTGACGGAGGCGTATAGTTCCACTAACCCCACAACGTGCGTTTTGCCATCAACTTGCCAAAGATTCAAAATGTCACTTGTGACCTTTGTTCCAAAAACGAAATTGGCATTGTTGGGGCACATGAGTACAGCTCCAATGCCTGCAATGGGTTTACTCCATTCGTCATATTCCAGGGCGCCATCTGTGAACAGCAAGAAGGGTTTGGTTTTGGGACTGATGCCAATTGTCCTCGGTTTGCCATTTCTTAATTTTTCAAAAAGGAGCAGTGACGCGTCAAGGCTTCTATTGTCCAGTATGGCTTCCTTATCTCCAGATTTTTCATGACGCCTCAGTTCAGACAAGGCAAGGCGTCCCGATCTTCCACATAACTGTCCTTCGGCAAATTGAAGCTTACCAAGAGTGGTCGGCAGCTCTTTGACTACCACTTTCTTCTGTTTCAAGATTCGTTCCAAAACTTCACACAGCTCGCTCGATCGTGAGGCTTTGTTTCTTACTTTGATTGTGCCAGTCTTCGCATCCAACAAGTCGAGTTCGACTCCCATCATTTCAGTTTTGCCTTTGAAAGGTTGCAGCTTGTCATTGCTGTATTGAAAACCCAAAACATCAAAAAGACTAAGAGCTGATGTCATAGTGCTGGATTCGTGCATTGCATGACTGAGCAAGACAAAGTCATCAAAGAAAGCCGACCAAAGTAAACCCATGTACCTTCCCACAGCTTGTAGGAAAGTGCTCACGCGCAAGAAATGATGCACGCTTGCTGCAGCTCCAAATGGGAGCACTTTCATAACAAAACATTCAACGCACTTCTTGTCGGGGTTCCAAATAGTTACAACTGAGTCCTTGTAGTTGTCTTCATTCAGCGGAAGTTGCTTATATGCCGACTTGAGATCGATGCAGGAGGTCTTGAAGTTTGGCTCAATGCTTTTCCAGGCTGGGTGAACTTCGGCACATAAATGTTCCCCTGAACTGAGCACAAAATCCAAACGTCCATCAAACAACAGAAACTTCAGGACGGTGAAGAGGGACCACAAAGTGTGGTCCGTGGTTCTCAACTCCAGCTTCTCAGAGCTGGCAAACGTTTTGTTCACTTGGTTCTCCTTGAAGTCGTCGATAGGACGAAGCTTGTCTTTTTGAAGCACGCCAAACCTTCGAACGGGTAACCAATTGCTACCCATGTTGTCATCAATCTGACTGGGTTGAAAAGGTCCTTCAAGCCAATTTTTCTCTCCAGCTTCTTCCAGTGTAGTGTCATACAGTTGTTGTTGCAGTTCGTTGCCATCACTCAGTTTTGCTCTTCCAATTGTCATGGGTTTGAGAAACTTGGTCCTGTCTCGCAACTGTTGCGGAGATATCTCTGCCAGCGTGATGCCTTGTTTGAAAATGCCTGACTCTGTAACAGGTCCCACTATTTTGAACCCTTCCACCAATTCGTCAAATAAAGCAAGGTCAGGTCAGTTGCAATGAATCTCATGAGTAAGATGCGTTTTGGTGCAATAATCTTTGCCACGTTGGGATTCATGTTGGACTTCAATTGAGTCTCCAGGTCACTCAGCGCTTTTGCACGTTTTGCCCAGTCTGTCAGGATAGCAATGCGTCCTCTTGTCACTGCGTCAGGGGCTTGGCTGAGATGTTGAAATATGTACGCACCAAATCTCCAGGTAAGTTTCTCAGCTCATCATATGGATGCCACAGTTGTTTGGCAATTTGTGTGAAGGCCTCAAAAGATCTATAAACACCAAAAATGCACAAAGTTAACCCCTTCTTGGCTTCAGTTCGTAAGAGTTTACTTCCGGCAGGAATGTCTTGTAAGGGTTTGGTCAAGCAGCCCTTGTGGTCAACAGGAGGCAGGTGTCTCACATGAATGGTTCTTGTGAAGCTGTACTCTGGGATCAGCTGGGAGTTTGCGCCCCTTCGGTTGTTGGTAAGGGGGTAGTTTTTGGACCTCCATGGCAGTCTGTTGACCTGGATGAGTATTCCGCTGCTGACACAATTCATGAAAAAATTCAGCACATTTGAGACACATGGCTCTGGGGTATTCAGCCTCAAGAGCTGTGCTGAATGATCCGTCCTCCGCAATGCCCCAAGGTTGATGCTCGTGTTGGCCATCACAGTAAAGCTCGAGCTTGCTGAATTCACGATGATTGCGCAAAAATGAGGTGAGCTTTTTCCTGGATGAGCCGTATGCGCAAGCATGCATGTTGACGAAAAAGCCATTGGCAACAGCCCATGTAAAATACTCCAGGTCCCACATCAAGGAATTTGTTGGGTTTTCGATTGTCCAGGGAATGCCAGCTTGTTGGTGTTTCTGAACGTACTCACCGCAAATTTTATAAATTTGATTGGACAGAAAAACTCGTTGTTGATCACGCTGATTCAATGTGGGGAGTCCCAATTTGCTGCTCTGTGGAACGCAGCGGCTGTGGAGTGGGATGCCTCTGGCCCGGGAACAAGTTCCGCAAGGGGGTGCGATATGCACACCAGCCACTAAAACCCTTTGAAGCAAGAAATCCAACATGTCCCACGCATGTTGATGAAACAAATCTAGCTGAACCAACTTGCAGCGTGGAGAGCGGCGATTTTTGTCATGATCTACCGCCACAATGTTGTATCCAAATTGTTTGACAGCGTCTGAGAGTTTTGCGCTGCCTGCACATAATTCAACAAAAACTGGGGTTCTTGATCCCTCAGGGATCTGTAAGTCGCTCAACAAGCCAGAAAAACGTCGCTCTGCTCACAGCTTGGGCTCGACAGAGGATCCGTGGCCGGCTCTTCCACATGCTTGCAAAAACTTGAATTCTGGGGTTTGCTCTCTGCCCCCATCTCGATGTCGATCTGTTGATCCTCTAGTCACTCCCGTTTTGCGCGAGAGCATTCAACTGCTGGATGCTGTCCATGGCATCCTTTGACTTCACAAGCATGAAGACCCTTGGAACAACGTTGTTTGTCCACGGAGTTGCTGCATGTTTTCAAGTTGTATGAAAAACATAGTCTATGTCCCTTTGGTGTTGCAGCCACTGATCCTAACACAAGCAGTTCTTTGGGAATGCGCACAAAAGAATCAGCATTTCCTTGACGCTTTCCAAAACCTTTTCCACGTGATTTTCCGCTTCCTTTGAACCTTTTGTTGGGTCTTTCGCCTTCTGGATGAGATTCTGCCGTTCTGGGCCCGCCACTGCTACCTCCAGGACGTGGTTGCAACAATGAAATCACCTCTGAACTTTCCATGCACTCTTTGAAGATGTCGTCAACTGGACGTCCTTTGGCCTTGCACTTGATGCCCTCTCTCGTCTTTTCACTAATGAGAAGAAAAAGTTTTCTGTCAGCGGACTCCCGCTGTTTCATGGTTGTTTTGATGTAGTTTGGTGGAGGCTCATCCAAACGCGATTGCATCATCTTCTCTGACCATGATTCCATGTTTTTGAAGCAGACTATGTTGGCTTGTTCCAAGGCCAGCGCTCTACGGGTCAGGCAATAACGTACCTGGATCTCTGAAGCAATGCTGCATGGCTCAACACGGGACTGCTTGTGGAGCTTGAGGACACCTGTTGAATCAAAAGTCAGAGTTTGGTCTTTCTTCGATCCTTGCAATATCTCATGTTCTCGGCTGGTGCAAACGTCCCATGGAATGAACTGAATGCGGTCAGCATCATACATTGCTATGCAACGGTCTACTAATGCATCTCCAGGTTCGTAGGGTCCTGAAATGTTGACACCTGACAGGCGCTGCTGTTGCAAACGCAAACGTTCTGCTCTCTCTCTCTGCTGGTGCAAGTCTAGGGGTTGGCATGTCGTCCGTTGCCTCAACAGAGTTTTTAATGTCTGCAGCAACATTAGCATAACTTTCACTGAAAAGGCGCCTGACACATGACATCTCTACTGTTGAAGGTGCACGTCTCATTATCTCCTTTGCTAGCTGGATCAGGGGCGACTCATCCGCACTTCCAGGTGAGAAATGACATGCAAAGGCAAATTTTGCCATGGTGTCCAGCCCATGATTGGTGATCTGTTCTATCACATCTGACTCAAATCCAATCTCCTCGCATCGTCTCTTGAAGACTGCTTTGCTGTCACCATAGCTCATGCTGGGCAAGGACGCGGGCTATGACTATGGTTTACAAAGGTTTACAAGTCCTTGCATCGGGAATTATTTTAATTTAAGGAAGTTTTCATTTTATCATACATGTTTGAAGTGAAATATTGTTGCAAAGAGATTTTCATCATGGGGTTTTTATCATGTACCAATGTACTGCTATGCGCATGCAAACATGAAATGCAACTCCATCACAAGCTTGAGCATTGCGCTGGGAAGTTTTCACAATGAACTCAAACTTTGAGTTCTGCTTGACTACCCGTTCAATCACTGTGTTGAACTTGCTTGGTCTGTTCACATCGGCACTGCAACTTGCACATGCCATACATGTCTGGCAGTTTCACTGACTTCTAATTTTCCTGCTGGTTTGGCACCCCAAAATCTGACCCCCACAACTCTACCCTCAGTAACCCTTTTCCTACAGGTTTGCTACATGTTTAGTAGGTTGTGGGGGTCAGATTTTGGGGTGCCAAACTAATAGGAAAATTGTTATCACTGACTGGCAGCGGAACACCTCCCTGCCTTTTTCTCTCGTTCATGGTTCAGGTGGCCCGATCTTTAAAACAAAGTTGGCAAGCTGGATGACAAAAGGAAGGTTTGGGTTCCAGCACATCGTATGAAGCGGACATTTTCCTGCCACAAACGAAATCCAGCCCAACTTCATCGGCCATGATGTGGATGCATCGAGAAATCCTGTGGCGGACAAAAACACTCTCCTCCGAAGGCAACTCGGCTAAGGGATGCCATTTTCCAAGCACCTTTTCACAAGCCGATTCTTATCCTTCAGGTTCATTTTCGGATCCAGAAGATGAGGATTCACTCAATTCCTCTTCTTCTGCAACTTCATGCCCTGGTTCACGATGGGGAAAACGCCCCGACCTGGAGCAGTCAGGTAGAAAGGTTTGTGCCTTCACTGCATGTATCATTTCACACATCTGGCGCAGAGGTTCCGCCATGCTATCCCTTGAGTAGCACAGCATGCTCTGTAGCCTTGAGGCTATGTGTCCCAATGGGAGTTCCCTGCTCCATGGTGCCCTGAAGCAGGCTACGCAGCCAGTTAGCTCCTGAAGTGACTGTCCACGGAATTCTGGACCAGGCTCCATTGGCAGCTGGTGCAGGTAAAAGAGGAATAAACTCATCCTTGCTGTTTGCCGCATCTCCAAAGACTTTCTTTCGAAGCACCAACCACGCAGGCAACCATTGCCTGTCACCAAATGGCAGAAGAGGAACGGCCACCGGCAGGTGACGTGTTTTCCTTTCCAGGCTGACGGAAGTCTTGGTTTTGGCTGCCACTGCTTCTACGAAACCAAAACCATCGGGTTGTTGATCCAGCTTGAGTTGACACACTTGTTGTCCATCACTGAATCTCAGTCTGCCCATCAAAATGAAAAGGAAAAATCCACAAGCTTTCCGATCAAATTCGGTCCTGCGACCATCCAAAACTATGTCTTCGAGGTGCACAATCTGAGCTGCTGACAATGGCGGTCTTTGTGTCAGTTTTCTCTTCTTGGCGTACAGAGTGTTGACCAGGCCACGGATGCGGCCAGAGCTCATGATGGACAGCGTCCCAGTGAGTCCAAAATGAAAATTTGTAAAACTCAACGCCAAAAGAAAGGACCTGGCATAGGTTGCAGCCTTTGTTTCACATGATTTGACGTAGTCATAAACCACCGGCTCAATCAATGGAAAAGCTTGCAACCCTCTGTCTTCACAAAATTGAATGTACTGCAAAATGGGTCCTGCCCTCGAGTGAAGGGTCGATGAAGCCTTGGTGCCTAACGAGTCTTTCACCGACTCCAATAAACCTCCACGCGCAAATTCCATGGTATGACAAGTAGCCTGTTGTCTGGCGATGTCAAAAGCTCCAACCTGTCTCAAGATGATGCTAACCCACTTTTTGTAAGCACACTTGCGCTCCCACGACAGTTTGTCTGACCACAAACGATCATCAGCATGTTTGGCAGCTTTGACTCCGATCTGTTTGAAAGAAAGGATCTCAGTTGCAGCACATTCTGAGTGAAAAACCTTTGCAGTTACTGGCACGGGAGGCAGTGGTCCATGCAAGTCAATCTTGTTGGTCCTGAGCCTTTTGCATGCGTCCCATGGAGTATTCATCGAAAGCTCCCAAGGCATTTTGAAAGTTGAATTATGATTTGCAGTCCAAATGTGTCTGATATGTTGTTCATAACATGAAGAGCTCACTGCAGGTGTAGTTGTGTCAAAACCCCCCATTCCGCTTCAGCCTGTCTGTGCCTGAGGTGGTCATGTCAATGTTGCACAGGTGGATCACCTACCAGGGTGTCTAAAAATGTGGACGCTTCTGGCACATGCTCGGCGCAAAATGATGTACTCTTCCTGGTTGTCAGAGAGTTCAACAGCCCATCCAAAACAAGCAACACGCAAATTGGAAATGGAAAGCAAATCCAAAAAGTGTAAACCACCAGATTCTGTTCGAGACCACCCAATTGCCAGCAAACTGTGGGAAGAACCCTGAGAGTGGACCAATTGTCCCACCTGACAAAATCGAGGTTGTCGTTGACGTCCACAGGTTGCCAAGCAGTATGATATCGGATGACAGGGTCAAATGAGGGATCCATACAAGAGCCACGCAAAACACGCTGTGAAGCCAATGCCAAAGCAAACACTACCCCAGCAGAAAACCTTTGCAGTCCAAAAACGATGATGGATCTGAATAGCAGTCTGAAATGCCTCACAGCCTTTCTCAGTGATCGACGCGGCCCGAAAATGAGCTACCATAAAACTAAAAATTCTACCCCCACAATTTTGTGAGCTTCCCGCCCGCCCACCACATGCTTGAAGGGAAATGTCACACGAAATAAATCTCATTGATATTTCTTTTTTTTGCTGAATGCACAACACTTGAAGAATGCAACATGCATTGCAAGTGAAACATTGAACAGCATGTTCATGAAGTATGTTTGACCGTTGTTTTATTCAAAACATTGTTTTTTTTGAAGAGACGCTCTTTCATCGCTGTCCATTAGACTATAAACAAATATCAGCAAGCTGACATAAAGCGTTTGAGAACCAGCGACCCCAAACGTCCATGTAGGAATGAGTCTGCGAAATCCTAATCTTCCACGCAACATCAACAACGCTTCATTTTTCCCAAGAGTGCCAGCCTTTAATCTAGAGGCCACCATGGCCTTCAAATCTTGTATGCGCTGTTCTGCATTCCTTATAGCCAACAAGCGTTCAACGGGAAAGGTTGAATTCCACTCCCAGCGCTTTGCATACCTTGTAAAAAAATCGTGCTCTTCTTACCATCTGTTGCAAATTGCCACCCGGTCAGGATGAAAATTAACTCCATGGCATTCTCTGAAGACTCAACACTACCGGGCAGAGAGGCTAAGATGTAATCATCATAGAAATTTGTGGTGAGCAGGTGCAAGCCACGTGTTGCTATGGTGTAAAGGAGTCGTGCAAGGCGAAGAAAACTGTAGACACTATGTGTCGCTCCAAAAGGGAACGTCAGCAACTGGTACACCTCAGGCCCCTCAATTCGCAGTTGTAAATACAGAAGTAGGAGAACTGCAGGTGATCCTCTTTGATGGGGACTTGCCTGTAAGCGCATTTCAAGTCGTAAGTTTTCGCCAGTATCTCACTGGCTTTTCCATGCTCACCACACCTTTGGAAAAATTCTCGCAAAACTGCAGCAAAAGTGTCAACCATGTGTAAGTCAACCTTGTTGTGGGACTCCTGAAATGGAGCTATCATCTATCATACGTGTTTTGTTGCGCTGAACCAAGGGGAACCTTCGTGACACCACGCTCCCTTTGGGAACCTGAGCAATTGGGCCAACCGCCCAACGAAGCCTGACCTCCTCACGTGTCTCATGAAGCACCTGTCTGTCCACCTCCGCATCACCACTGCTGTCGCAGGCCGCAAGAAATGGCCTGGTTCCGCTTCTCAGACTCCCTTGTCAGTTGCAATAAGGTCACCAAACATGGTTTGTAAAGCTCTGCGGTATGTCCCCATCTAGTGGTGAGCCACTTCTCAACAAATCCAGTGCTCCAGGGTCCTCGAAACCAAGGCTATCCATTATCTCCTGCGTCAACAGAAGCCGCTTGTTTTTGGTGGCTGCTTTGACATGCGGAGGCCTGTTGGCCAAGTCTTGCTTTTTCATGAGGCTACAGCTCCACTACTCTTTTCAACCAGCGCCGGCACCAGTCCATGCGATAAGCCACCAAAGTTTGCTCACTCCATTACATTTGCACAGCATGGTTGGATTTAGCAGGATGCCCAGCTTCACAAGCCCGCTTGATAAATTGTTCACAGGTCGAAGGCAGCCCAAAAATTGCCTTGTACTTCCAAACATGTTCTACTAAGACTTACATTTGCTTTCTATTTAATTTATAAAAGCCTGTAAACAAAAACTTAAAATCGCAAAACACTCGCACGTCTTTAACTTATTCCTTTTCCTCTTGCTGGAATAATTGATCCAAGTTCGGATTTGTGAATCCAAGCAACTTGCTCGGATTCATTTCCAGGGTTGATGGATTTGACATAAAACAAAGCCAATTCCCAAGATACTTCAAAACACCCTTTCCCCTTCCGATTCGCTCTTCCGATTCCCTTTTCCCGCTCAACGTCACACTAACAACGAGATGTCAGGTGCTCTCGTCAGATCCTGAGTCGCCAAAATCCAATCAGGAACATCTTGGAAAGGATCCAAATTCAGCCGTTTCACAGGCCTTGCGGAGGAGGCCTCAGCATTTGCACGGGCCTCCTGAAAACCTTGCTCACTGCGATCGCCATGTAGAACGGACAGCCTCTCTGTGCGTGGCAGGGGAAAGTGCCACTACGTCAAGCTGATTTTTCTCAATTTAGAAAATATCTGCTGGGCCGAAGCTCATGGGTGGCCAAACATCCAGCGGTTTGCCAATTGCAAGCTGGGAACTCAGGCGACTTGGTCCGATAGCAGGTCGAAACGGGCAAAATCCTTGCTTTTGCTTTCCTCGAGGATGGTGAAAACAAAAAGTACATAATATAGCCTATGGAAGATGGGAAAACCATAGGTATAATCACAGGAAGAACAATAGGGATGAAAAGGATCATTATAGGTAGAAATAATAAAACAATATATATATATGTATATATATCGTAAATATAATAACTCAAATGGTGAATATCAAAAATAAATACGATGGTCTATGGAAGATGGGATAACCATAGGAATAATCACAGGGATAACGATAGGCATGAAAGGAATCATTACAGGTTTAATTTATATAAATGTATGCATATATCAGATATGACAGAATGGTGAATATCACAAATAAATACGATGGTCAATGGAAGATGGGATAACCATAGGGATATTCATAGGGATGCTCACAGGGATAACGATAGGGATGGAAGGGATCATTGTAGGTATAATATATATATATATTTGTTTATTTACTTGAATATTGTAGATATGATAGGGCGAATGTGAATATCAAAAATAAATACGATGGTCTACGGAAGATGGGATAACCATAGGGATATTCATGAGATATTCACAGGGATAGGGATGAAAGGGATAATTATAGGTATAATTAAAAGACACATATATATATATGGTAGGTAAAATAAAGAAAATCATGAATATTATAATAAATACGATGGCCTATGCAAGACGGGAAAACCATAGGGATATTCATAGATAATCGCAGGGATAGGGATGCAAAAGATAATTATAGGTATGGGAAATTAATAGGGGCAATCAAAGTGATAATTACGGGGATAACGATATAGGGAAAAAAAGGGATCATTATAGGTATAGTTTTTAGAAAAAACTCTATATATGGTAGGTACGGTGAAGAGAATGGTGAAAATTAGACAAAATCATAAGATTGCCTATGGAAGATGGGATAGCCATGGTGATATTCACAGGGATAACGATAGGGAGGAGAGGGATAATTATAGGAATTATATATATATTTATATATATATATATGGCAAATGTGATAAAGAGAATTGTGACTACTATAAATAAATAAGATGGCCCATGGAAGATGGAATAACCATAGGGATATTCATAGGATTGTCATAGGGATAACGATAGGGTTAAAAGGGGTATTTATAGGTATAATTAAAAGTTGAAAGCAAGAGAGAGAGAGAGAGAGATATATATATATATATATGGTAGGTATGATAAAGAGAATGGTGAATATTATAATTCTGACCTATTTATAATATGTCTTGGGTCGTACCTTATTTTCAATAATTCAAAATGAAATTAAGTGAGGTTATCTGTAAAACGAAATTAGTGTGACCTCGTTGTCCAGGTTGAGGTCGTTGAACGCGCTTTGCCTGGCAGCATATACATACGGGTGTCTTAGCTAATGACATAAAACGGATGGGCGGTTTTGAGGGTTGGTGTTTGTTGGGTGGACAGTATATATATATATTTATAATTATGTAAATATAAACATAGATATATATATACGTATAATACGTCCAAATAGTACGTGCATAAATCTATCCCCTCACTTTGCGTCTCTCCCTTCTCTCTCACCCGGTCGCGCCTCAAACAAGAGCTCGTTGTCAACAATGCAACAATGCGCTTCGCGAGCAAGCGGGACCGGGTACAGGCAGAGAGTTAGATACTTTCTGTAGATATCCCCTTAATTTCACAATTCTGCCCCGTTAATTCGGGGTTTGACGTCCTGACGTCGAATTAAATCGTACAAATAAATAAATGGGATTGCCTATGGAAGATGGGATAACGATAGGGATATTCATAGGGATACCCACAGGGATAACGATAGGGATGAAAGGGATAATGATAGGAATAATTATTAGATATATGCGCTAAGTCACCAGGTCTGATGGGTATTACGGTATTACAGAGAGGATTGTGACTATTAATATACTATTAATTAATAACAAATATAGCCAATGGAAGATGGGATGATCATAGGGATAATCATAGGTATAATCATAGGGGCAATCATGGGGACAACGATAGGTATAACGAGGTGGCGCGAAAAGCCACCAAGAAAAGAATAAAACTCACAACCAAGGAAACATCATGGTCACAAACGGAAATGTTTCCCACTTTAAATATATGTGAGGAATCTTTAACTAGTGGCCAAGCAAGGCCAACTCACACCCGGCACATCACAAATAGTAGTGGCCAACAAATATCACATGAAAAGAACTGCCTGCTTGGGGCATGTCCTCCCTGCGCCTTTCTTAAAACATTCCGAAAGCTTAAATTGGCTGGGCCCCTGAAACTTTCAATTTTGCAACCCTTGATGCTCGATGTGGGCGTGGGCCAAAAGCTACAGGATTTGTATTGTGCCCAGACCATCCATATAGCTCATTCTGGCGTTCATAAGGGAAAAGGTTTGGATCCACGCCCCGGTCAAAATTTGAATGAAAACCAAGGAAGGACACTGAATCAATCCGCCTATCAGCCCTCAAACCCTCGCTGCATGTCTAAGTTCTTTTTTTTAACGTCGTTTCACGGAAGTTTGTTCAACCAGATATGATATATTCCTAGATAGTCAGTCCAAGAGATTCCCCGGGCACATCCAGTTCGATCCGATCCTGGTCCCAGTCTACCTGCAAGCAGCAGCAGCAGCAACAGCAGCAACGAAAACAACGACAGCAACAAATACGACAACGACCGCGACGACGAAGACGACGACCACCACCACCACCACAGCCACCACCACCACCACCACCACCACAAGTACAACAACAACAACAACAACAACGACAACGACAACGACAACGACAACAACAACAACAACAACGACAACAACACCAGCAGCAGCAGCAGCAGCACCAACAGCACCAACACCACCAACAGCACCAACAGCACCAACAGCACCAACAGCACCAACAGCACCAACAACAACAACAGCAGCAACAGCACGGCAGCAACAGCACCAACAACAACAGCAGCCGCATTGCAGGTCTAGTCACGGCTGCCCCGCATCAGCTACAAAGTCAAGAGCGCGCATCCCGCCACAACTTGGTCGAGGACCAAAAAGAGAACAAACCAAAAGTTAACATGAGGTTCCTCTCACATCACACCGTGGTGGTCCGGTGAAATATTCCCCCCACAACGTATATATATATAATGTTTCTATTGGGGGTATTGCATGCAATCGCCTGTGGTGATATTGGTGTTACCTTTCTTTGTGACCTTAGCATCACTGCACCCGGACGGCCCAATGCCATCTGGTATCTCAAGATTGACAGCGTGGAAGAAAGAGGAAATAAATATTCATCCGCACTGGAGGATCACCCCGATCACGGGTTTTATGTTGATTAAAATTGGGCTGGCCAGCTCTATATCAGTTACGAAGTACCATAATCCCCCAAGAAATGGCAACCTGGGACTCACTCGTTTGCCAACGCCAAAAAATGAAACGGCTACTACGGCAACAAAAACGATGATGTGCTTTGGAAACCTAGCTCCTGCTCCACCCGTTTGAAGAAAATGGATTCTGGTAACTCCTTCGTTCCCTCCAACCCACTATAGATAGAAAACCACTGAGTCACTGCTAGACAGGACGCCCGATGAAATTGCCTGATGGTGGTGAAACCCCGGGTTGATTTTTTCAAACCATATCCGGCGATACCCAACAAATGCTGCGGAGAAATACCATGTTTAAATCGGACGATTGTCTCAATAAGAATTGGTGACTCGTCGTAGCTTGCCCGTCAGCTCCCCATGTGCTAGGAAATATGGATACCCGTAATTCTCTCGCTCCCTTCAAACCACGGTTAGGAAACAAATGAGTTACCTGAAAATTGGACGTATAAAGAACTGCCTAGTTCGTGAAGCCCGTCCTAGTTCAGTCCAGTTCTACACCCACTGAAATAGACCTGTCTTGGGTATAACTGGGGGACACCACATTATCATTGCAATATTTTAAGCCAAGACACTGAAACTATAGCAATCCATATAGGCCACATAGGGTACAAAAGCCAACCAGTATGGAAGTGATACGCAGAAATCCCGGCCGAGAAAAACAATGCTGTTGTCACTAGTCATGGGTGTCACACGGTGCAACCCTGTGCCAAGCCCCATCACCCCCAAGCAATACGTTGCTCGGCCAGGCACCATGCTCTGCCATTTGCGGCTTGAAGGGCAACAGCATCCTTGCCAGCTTCTATCCTCGCACCGGGTGTTGGCAACTGGCAACTAGGCAACCGAAAATCGGTAAGCTCCGAAACGAATTCTTCTTCGCCTTGACCGGCCAACCTTCATTTTGAGTTCTCTCAAGCCGATTTTGGAAATTGCTACAGGACAATGTGCGGTAGATCACATGCTTCTGAAAGCATACCAGCTACGTCGCTGACATTTCCCCTGGCAAGCCTAGGCACAACTGTGTGGATGCGTCCGCTTCTGGAAGACGAGTGTCTGGAACGCACTTGTCACCCCCAATCCTGGGACAAGGATGTGGGCAGCGGTGGTGAAGCAGTGTCTAGAAGATGGACCTTGGCACCAACGTATGCCATTCCGCATTAATATGTAGTGTGTCCAAACCATCAACTAGACGACGGTTGGCCCGAGAGCGAAAAAGATGTTTTTCAAGCAGCTCTGAGGATGGTAGTCGTAAAAGATAGTCGGTGAATAGTTGGTGAATTTTATATGAGCTATGGAAAGATATGG
>Ga0126342_10013994_pt1 | contig 14181 bp, 16 predicted proteins | sample Cyp1metagenome_FD_92528 | JGI IMG/M metagenome (GOLD analysis project Ga0126342, IMG submission 92528) | Coral microbial communities from Lord Howe Island, Old Settlement Bay, Australia - Cyphastrea 1 metagenome | ecosystem: Host-associated > Invertebrates > Cnidaria > Coral ...
GCGCCACAACGGCGTGCACTTTTTCGACATCTCAACTTCCAAAAGTGCTCCGAGCACCAGGTGTTTTGTACATTTTGACTTGGAAATGTGCTTCGCGCCACAACGGCGTGCAATTTTTCATCTTTCTCGCCAGCTGGCTCCGCACCCGCTGCTTTAGCGAGCCTTCTTTTCGACCCTCCAGAGCCACAAATCATTGGAAAAACACAGTGTTTCGCGACTTTCCTACCTTTTCACGCATCTGCATCTTCTTTCTTCTTACTCTTTCTCTTCCACTCTTCTTTCTTCTAATCTTTCTCTTCTCTCTGCCTCTTCCCTGCTCTGCTTTTCATCTGTCCATATTGTCGGAAGTTTGACTTCTAAACTTCCTTCGATGATATATATATATACATACATATAGGTGTATATATATATACATAGTATATTATATATATACATAGTATATTACATATATATATATAAGAGTTAATGAGTCGGGGTCCATTCGGGATATTCTTATGGGATCTTATGGGTGCGTCGAACAATATAAAACTACATGAAATGCCCTTTTTGTGGCTGAAAGCCTGCTCTACTGATGACGCTGATGGCAGTGGAAATACCTGAATTGGGAACTCCCTTTAATTGGTACGTACAGTAAAGCTGGCATGTTGCGTGCTTGACTTTCGGGACTGTATCGAAATCACTTTAACCCAGGGATAGTCGCTTTTCTTGAAAGTGGACGGCCAAAGTTGGTTTAGGTTTCCCAACGGCTCAGGGTTGAAGCACAAATTCAGCTTCATCGACCAACTTTCCCAACCTCCTGAAGCTTGGCGATGACCATGGGGTCGTTCAAGTGCTTCTCTGCATCCGAGCCTACCAGGGCAAGGGCGATCATGTCGCCAAAATTCATCGCAGAGGGACAGCCGATCGACAAATGTTCAAAACATGTTGTATTGTATAATACAAACCCCCTTTTTTGGATCTTTTTGGGGAGACAATCTGGACCCTCCGCAGCCTTGGCGGTAGTGGTACTTGCCCTCATTCGGCAAGCTCGCGAAGAGGCTCTTGACCTTGGCACAGATCCCCATCTTCTTACATCCCAGTTTTGGGTTGGATAAGATATGTTTCATCTCAAATCCCCACATTTCCTGGAATTAACCCCCCTATTTTTCCTGAAACTGCATCTCTTGATCTCCTCATCTCACCATTTTTCCTGGCCAAATCCCTATGTTTCCTGGCATGTTCGCCCCAGCCTCCCGTTACGCCCCCCGTTACAACCGCGGCGCCGTGTAGCCGCCGTCCGGGGAGAAGCCGCGGTCGTGCACCGAGAGCGTGCGCAGGGCGATCTGCTCAAAGCCCAGGCCGCCCAGCTGCGAAGCGATGCCAGTGAAGCACATCTCAGCCACTTCCTGGAGATCACGGCTGGCAACCTCTGAAGGGACTCATATGATACATATGGATATATTCATATGTATATATACATACATATATATATACATACATATATATATATGTACATGTATGTATTAGTATGTGTATATATATATATATATATATATATTTACGTAAATACATATATATATACACACGCTGTGCTATACAAGACTATTGATACCATGTGTATTATTTATATATATATACATATATATTATGTATAATTATAAATACGTATATATTATAAATATTTCCCCACATCTTTGCGTGGGGTTCTTGGTTTTTGGTTGTGCACTCTCGCCTGCCTTCTCCCGCCCGCCTCCTCCCGCCGCCTCCACACAACTCGCACACACACACACAGCTTACTCACACAACACACAACTTCCTCACACACAACTTACTCACACACAACTTGCTCACACACAACTTGTCCACACACACAACTTACTCACACACACACAACTTGCTCACACACAACTTACTCTCACACAACTTAATCACACACACAACTTACTCACACACACAACTTGCTCACACACAACTTGTCCACACACAACTTACTCACACACAACTTACTCACACACAACTTAATCACACACAACTTCCTCACACACAACTTACTCACACACAACTTGCTCACACACAACTTGTCCACACACAACTTACTCACACACACAACTTACTCACACACAACTTACTCACACACAACTTACTCACACACAACTTACTCTCACACAACCTGTCCACACACAACTTACTCACACACAACCTGTCCACACACAACTTCCTCACACACAACTTACACACACACACAACTGGCGACATCGACCTTCACTTTGCGTGGCAGGCATGGCAGTTGGAGACATCGACCGTCACTTTGCGTGGCAAGCGTGGCACTTGGCGACATCGACGTGCATTCTGCGTGGTAGGCGTGGCACTTATGCGTGGCAGGCGTGGCACTTGGCGACATCGACCGTCACTTTGCGTGGCAGGCGTGGCACTTGGCGACATCGACGTGCATTCTGCGTGGCAGGCGTGGTACTTATGGCATTGAGCTGGCTCGGGTGGCAGGCGTGGCACTTGAATCACTTTGCGTGGCAGGCGTGGCCATTGGAGACATGGGCGTGCGCTTTGCGTGGCCACTTTTGCCACTGGGCTGCCTCTGGTGGCGCGCTTGGTTCCCGTTTGGCGCCGTGGTCGCCGCGGCTGTTTGCGTGGCAGGTGTGGCACTTGGCAGCATCGACCTTCACTTTGCGTGGCAGGCGTGGCACTTGGCGACATCAACCGTCACTTTGCGTGGCAGGCGTGGCACTTGGAGACATGGCTGCGCACTTTGCGTGGCAGGCGTGGCACTTTTGGCGTTGGGCTGGCTCTGGTGGTGCGCTTGGTTCCCAGTTGGCGCCGTGTTCGCCGAGGCTGTTTGCATGGCAGGCGTGGCACTTGGAGGCATGGACTTTCATTTTGCGTCGCAGGCGTGGCACTTGAAGACATGTGCGCGTCAGCCGTGTGTGCCACTTATGCCACTGGGCTGCCTCTAGCCTGCTTGGTTCCCGTTTGGCGCCGTGTTCGCCGCGGCTGTTTGCGTGGCAGGCGTGGTGGCACTTTGCGGCATCGACCTTCACTTTGCGTGGCAGGCGTGGCACTTGGCGACATCAACCGTCACTTTGCGTGGCAGGCGTGGCACTTGGAGACATGGCCGTGCACTTTGCGTGGCAGGCGTGGCACTTTTGGCGTTGGGCTGGCTCTGGTGGCGCGCTTGGTTCCCAGTTGGCGCCGTGGTCGCCGCGCTTGCCCACGCAATACTTGTACACGCAACGCTTTTACATCCACTCCTGTCCCATACCGCTCTTTCACCCACAGGACTTTCACACACGACTCTTCCCCACACACCACTTCTACACACCACGCCTTTACACGCACTTCTTTCACCAACATCACTTTTACACGGAACTCTTTCACGCACCTCCCTTCGACATGCATTTCTTGCACACACCGATCCTCCACCATCTCTTTTCTCTTTCCTGCCTTTCCCATCCCGTCTTCACCTTTCTTTGGCTGCTTATTGGAAGAAGTTGACATGTGGGGTTATCCAGTCCTTTATATTTTTTTCTCTTGCACAATACTTTGGTCCGGACGAGTGGGGAAGTGTTGCCTTTTTTAAGATGGATTTCAACTACTTTCTGCCAGCTGATGGTGAGATGGAGGGAGCCCAACAACTGATGAGGATTTGCAAAAGACATGGATGGTGATATTTCTTCGACAATGTAACAAACAAATCGAAATTCACGATGAGATGAGACGAGATGAGATGAGATGAGATGAGATGACATGTGGTGAGATGAGATGACATGAGATGAGATGAGAGGGGAGGAGAGGAGGGGACGAGAGGAGAGGAGATGGGGATCGCCCACCAGCCATCCATTGCGACTAGTGTGGATAGATCAACCAAATAATCTTGATTGGGTTAAGCAACAGCTTACCATTTGGGACGAAGTAGGGGATGGGGATATTTTGGACCTACCCAGTGACATGTGACGATGGGGGAAGGACAGCCAGTAACAACGTCTAAACGGGGGATTGAATGATTGTTCGGCTACCAGCAACCATCGGAAGATCATGGGGATAGAATCATAAGTCATGATAGAAGCAACCATCAATTGGGCTAGCAGTTCCCATGGCTTTCAGCAAATTCACTGAAAATCTAAGGCGGAAGGAACCCTGTGACACGAGAGTCCTTGCCAAGACCAATTGCATCCGCAATTTGCGCGCCCTTGTAACTGCGCAACGTTGAGATGCCCATCTTTGCCATGATCTTCCTAGGAAAAGCGGGCGTAGTGACCTTCCAATGATTTCTACCTCAAGTTTCATTACCTCAACTTCAGAATTTTCACCAGAAACATATGGGCATCCACTGCACATCGCGTTTCTTCCAGCGGATATGTTCTCGATCAAAATGTTGCTATGGCCCATGACTTACAAATTTAAGAGCGCTGTGAAAAATATTCCATGTAAAATAGTAAAATACAGTAAAACTAAGGGACTTTTTGATAACAACTATTGAACTTTCAATAAATCTTCAAAATGGTCCGGCTTATTATCATTTTGGGCCAGTTCTAATCCTATTGACCCCTTCAGTGAGGTTGCTATAGTTTACCCATTAGTGGGTTTACCACATTGGTCTTCTCGCAATTTTGAGTCACATTGTTCTTCTATTTCCTCTCTTTGTCAACATATCAACATCACCTATGGGTTAACCACTCTTTGACCACCAAAAAAGGTGATGTTTTTCAACCCACCCAAAGAACGAGAGGAAAACACGCCACAGAAGACCCCTGGCCAAGGCGCAGCAGTCCTTTGCCCACGGCCTTCTGATATTTGCCGAAGCATTGATCTGCCGACCAGTCGGCTCCGAACCTGTCGATTAGGGTGGCCGGCTTTGATCTTCGGGAAACACCCAGTGAAAAGGCTAGGAGAATGATGGAAAACTATGAAAAATTATGGAAAAGTATGGAAAACTGTGGAAAGTGATGGAAATTGATGGTTAAAATCGACTTAAAACCCCAGGGGCATCCAAATTATGGGCACTCCTGGTGCGGTGTCAACTGGTTTTTGATGTTTTTGCCAAGCTACTTTCCTTCGCTCGCAAGGACTCTCAGGGCTTCGTAGGCCATGTAAGGGAACACTGCATCGCAGCCGAAAGTCAGCAGCAATGCCTTGGTCAATATGTGCCAGGCTGAATTCCGTCAAAGCCATCGCCAGTTTCAGCACTTTGAAAATGGGAAAATGATCGAATAGACAAATTTCATTTATTAATTATCGCTATTATGGTTTATTATGAGTCATCCCATGTCATTTTAGAATCCGTCATGGAGAATCCCCCTGAATGGATGACCATTGATGCCATCGCCGGGAAAACAAGCCATGGCCATCGACCAGAGCCGCCCTGGATGATGGATCAAAACTTGGGGCCCCATTGGGCCATTGGACCGACAAGCCATTGGCCACTGGTCTTTCAAAAACGCCATTAAAATGGTTGGTTTTTGGAAATCCGATACTAGTTTCAGGATCCGGCGATTCTCAAAAATTCTATGGCTTCTGTCAAACATGATAATTCTCTGCTCACGTCTGTGTTGCCACGGAAAAGCACATATCTTCCTTTGAAATGTCCACGTTTTTGGTCAAGGAATTTTGGTAAAGCTAAGTCGTGTCACAGACCTTTTGGGAATTCAAGCATCTGACTGTTTGAAACTTGCCAAAGCCACATGGTGTGCTACCTCATAAGGCTCGCCGCTTTCCATGATCAGAGCGACCTGCACATCAATGGGATGTCTGAGGATAAGGGGCGCACCCAAGCTCTGTGTCTTGGTCAACAAACAGCTCTTGTTTTGAGCATCCATCCCCGCTGTTCGTGGCTTTACCCCAACAAATTGTATGTGTCGCTCTTCTAAAGGCTACTGTATTACAGGCTGAGCTGTGCCTTCCAGCAGTTTTTGGCTTACGAAACTATTGCAGCACAACTATCCCCACTATTGCCGAAACGAGTGTTAGTCATATCCCACTATTGCTGGCGATAGCATCATGGTTACGACTGCATATGACTTCATGCTGGGGAATGTATATTGCATTATATTGCTTCAGCCACATCCCGATGGTTGCTGGATGACCGAGTACTCATTAATCAAACCATCCAAATATTCACCCAGTTCTTTCCTTTTGAGTCCTGGTCCACTGGTTGTATTGCAACCAGCGCGCCGATGGCACGGCAGGCTTGGTCAAATCTCCACTTGTGTCGGTCAAACGACCTTTTTCTGTGGCTGGAATTCTGACTTTTGAAGAAATGGCACTGGAACATCCAACCATTAGCGAACGAATCTCCAGCAATTACAACAATCGTCTGAGGTCACGTGAATCCTGACTGTGCATCCACTTTTGTCAGGTTTTTGGGGTAATCCTGGAAATCGGACATACAGTCAAAATCTGTGGTTAAAATCTGTGATTAAAATCTGGTTGAACTCCTTTTTTGGGATCTTTTTGGACTCCCGAAAATGTGACGACCAACCCGTAACATACCGTAACCCTTTAAGCACTTGCTATGGCGTCAATTCTCAGTCATTATTTAAAAAAATGGTTGACTATATCTTGTATAAAATACTACTCCCTGAGCACTTGGTTGTACAGGCTTCTTGGTTGACCCCACCATTTGCTGATTATCATATTTCGACCAACGAATGGTGAAATCCCAATCTGCTGCTTAACCCCGGCCCTAAAGCCCTACAAGGTGAGGCCCCAAAACGATAGCTAAGTGGACTTTATAACTTGGTTAAGGGTTGGTTAGGGAAATAACTTGGTGTAGTTAATGGATGTACAAACCAACAAGCATCACTTGGGGAGCCTCACATTGGCCCTCCCTTGTTCCATCGTTTGTTGATAGTTAGCCATCATAGACCTGCACAGTCAAATTAACCAAAATTAACTATACGTAGTTAGTCATCCCGTGATTATTCTGGTTAATTGTAATGGAAATATTGACTATATATTAATTAACCGATGTTCATGATAATTATATAATACAGTGGGAATATCCACTATAGACAAGTATATCCCATGATATGCATTAACTATATAGTTATATCATGTTATATCTCCTTATAATTAGTCATCCACTATAGACTGCTAATGATTCATGGATGATCCCTGCAGACCTCGGTGCTGTCCCACCTTGGTGCGCAGCTTCTGCTTCACCAGCGCCTGATGCACCGCTCCGCTGCACAGCAGCGAGGGCAAGGGCACCTGATCCTCGCTGGTGGACCTGGGTTTCCCAACGGTGGAGGGATGGGTAGAACTTCTGACCTTTAAAAAATGTGGGTTTTCACCGTTTTCACCCACAAAGATGGTGGATTCTGACCTGAAACATGTGGGTTTTAACTTAGTTTTAAGCCACCAACATGGTGGATGTAAGCGTGTGTTAACCATTGGTAACCAAGATACATGGCATCTGTTTACATTTCTAGCTAACAAGCTTGGTGTGTTTTACACAGGTACAATGTTGACCAACAAGAGTTGCATGTTTTCAACATGTTATGCAACCAGTAAAAATTGGGCTGTTTAAAACAAGCCAACCATGGCCGGGAATGTTAATCAACTAACATATATCTACATACATCATCATACATCTACATACAATGATTTCAATTGAAACGAACTCGAGTAGCGACGACAGCAAGGAGGACGGCAACCACAATCATACCCACAGCCACAACCACAACCACAACCACAACCACAACAACAACAACAACGAGAACAAGAACAAGAACAAGAAGAACATGAGCAGACTAAGAACAAGAGACTGAAAAAAATGCAAACTGGGGAGATTATATAAGCAGCAAGAATGGCTACTTGACCAAAAACCATCTTTCACCAACAAAACCATCGGAAATCGCACCGAGATAAGCAGGGGGTGGGGTCATTCCAAAAACAAAACCTTTGAGATTTAGGTGGGGGTTCATTGCAATCTATGTGGGTCCTAGGCTGTTTTGATCGCACCAAAGCTGGTCTTTCTGCGAGCGAGGGCGATTTTTCAACTAACTCTTTCATTGCCAACTGCTGCAAAAAACCACCTGGAACTGCTCTGGCCTGTCAGAGAGGACGATAATCTGGTAGCCATTCCTTAGAGTCACAGTCAGCAGCTCGATCTGCATGATGAAGGCCATGCAACAAGTGGATGCTTTCCATTCAGGGTCCTGGGTCAGTTCGAATTCCTAAAAAATGTTGGTTGCTAGAGAAAAATCCTCCAAAAACTTAGGAATGTCACAAACCTACATCATCCTACATCAACCCCAAAAAGATTGCTCCACTTTTTTTCCTCAAAAATCACCCGCCCGGCAGTGGCAGCCAAGGCGCTTGGCGGCCCAGACAGCCTCACTGGCCACGCGCGTCAAGTGACGCTCCAAGCCGGCGGCGCCTGGGACGTGACACATTTCTTGGATGGTCGTTGAGGGAGAAAACCATCCAAAGGAGCAGTAGATGTTCGTGTATATTGGATTATATATATATATTATATTGGTAGATGTTTTGAAATATAGAAAAGTAGGTACATACGGAAATTTAGAATTTAGATGAAAAGAAACATATGGAAATATTATATATATATATATACTGTCGAAACTTTAAGCTCCAATAGAAATTTGAGCCAGAGATGTTTCTGGCATTTTCTGGTCATCAATCCGCACCCAAAAAATGATGGTCGACGGTCATACCCAGCTCTCAACCATAAGATTTTGGGATTACCCCCCAAATGGTTTGACCTATACCCAGCTGACAATTGTTGCTTTCCCGATGATTTTCCCATGATTTCCCCAGTATTTCCACATGATTTTCCCATTCTTCTTCCATTCTTTTCCCTTACCATCTTACCATCACCCACCCATGAATGACAAGCAAAATCAGTTTTGAGTGTTGCTTGACAAAAAATGTGGGGATTTCATGCCCCAAAGTACGGTCATCCCATACTCCCCCAATTGGCAATCGACGACCATACCAATCCTCAGATTCTGATAGATTCTATAGCCATTCCTACACACATTGCCGACAAAGCTCGGCACCATCATTCCGTGGATGTGAAGAAACGCGACGGTGCAGAGACGGTTTTTGCACAGACGCTTTTACACACAGACACTTTTACACAGACGTTTTCACACAGAGACGTTTTTACACGCACAAAAACTTTCACACACAGACGCTTTTACAGACGGAGACTTTTACACACAGACCCTTTCACACATATTGTTTTACACACAGACGCTGAACACATGGCTTTTACACCAGACACTTTTCCACATAGAAGCTTTCACTGACAGACTCTTACACACACAGACGCTCGTACAGACAAAACCCACTACACCCACCAAGATCCATAGCTCTGTTACATATGTTACATTGTTGTTTTCCATCTAAGGGATAATTACTGTTTAGCATCTATATAAAAAAAAAAAACATCATCTACATCAATCTCGGATTTTCTTGGAGGGTAGTAATCCCCAAAATCCCAGCTAAACTACCACTTTCCCACCATATTCCATCTATTTTCCACCCAGCTTTGGCCCAATAATCCCGAATACCCTCTGGTGAACTAACATAGCAATGGAAAATCACCATTTTTAATGGGAAAATCCACTATAAATGGCCATTTTCCATTGCTATGTTAGTTCACCAGAGGGTAATCCCTATGCCTTCACTCATGGGGAAGGTGGCGTCAACGGTGCGGAGCTCCCAGCCCTTCAACTCCTGCGTCAGGGACAGGGCTGCCATCTCCACCTCCGCGAGTCCGGCAGGAAACGGGCACTACTGGGTCTGCTGGGTGGAAGAAGTTTTCCCAACAAAAAACAGGACGAAAGTGGGAAAAAGTTGGCAAAACGTCGGGAAAACGTGGCGAAAACACTTGGAAACTGGGAAAAGGTTGGGAAAACGTTGGGTTATAACACCGAAATCCCTCTAGGAAACCAAATTCAAGATTCTATTTCTTTTGTGGGTTTTTATATATATACGTATAATTATCCTATTAAACCCCCTATACCCATTAGTAATTTTACCTATGGAATAAAGTGGCAACTTTCCATCGCCATCTTAAATTACCAGAGGGTACTTGGTGGCTCATCCCATTTATAAGCAGGGTTATAACCTACTAGGGATGAAGCACCAAGATCCAACATGCCAGGTTATTGACAAATGGAACGAGTAGCTTATTATACCAGTGATACCAGGTCATTAAACTAGTAGGAACCTACTAAGGGCATTTATACATATTTATACCAGTTACCCTCTGGTAATTTGACATAACTATGGAAAATCACCATTTATAGTGGATTTTCCCATGAAAAATGGTGATTTTCCATAGCTATGTTAAATTACCAGAGGGTATATCCAAGTCGATTTCTGTTTGACTCATCCGCATCCAACATGCCAGGTGGCCGGCAAGAGGCACGGATGGTCCAACCAGAGGCGCTGGCAGTGCGCTGGACTCGGATTCGCCAAGATGTTGGTCTCAGGACCCACCCAGCAGCCTGCAAAGACACCCAAGACCATGGGGAAACAATGGAACTCATAACTCATCCATCAATGGGATTAATGGAAGATAATCTATAGGGGAAAACTTATAGAAAATCATCTATAATGGATTAATAGGATAACTTTATTGGGGAAAACTATAAATGAATGGTGATTTCATGATATCTATGGGCATATAATGGCATATGTATATATATATATAATCCGTTATTGCTAACCAGCTCTTTTTTGATCTTCGCCCTGGGGAAAAAAACGACATGGAGAGTCCCTTCCCCCTTTCTTTTAACAACCCGCAAACAAGCCATGGTTTAGTAGGGGATAGAAACCCATAGGAACCATAGAAAGGTGTTGTTTTATAACTTTTATATTAGGATGGTAATATCCATGATGTTGGGGAAAAAATGGAACCTGTTGGGAGACTAATTGGGGGAAAAGGGGCGCATTCTAGCCATTGATGGTATCTAAGTAATTTTTACACATATAGTATGATAGAAATATATGGGTAAGTTGAAAACCATCTTTCCAAAAACCCTTTCGGAGATCAAATATTAACAATCTAAGTATCGGTTTCAACGGTTTAACCTACCAAACTTGTTTCAGAAGAACCAGACATGACAAGTCACAAGTCTATCTGTAAATGGGGGTACCCCTGGATCCCGTGGTTAATCACAATGTTTCCCTATTAAAGCTGTCATCGTCCTCATCATCATCATCATCATCATCATCATCATCACCAGCATTAATCATCAGCAAGCCTTCTTTCTGCAATGGAAAGCTAAAGATATTGGAAACCAACGAGCCATCTGTGGCCTGTTGGGGAAACGCCGCTGGCCTAGTGACATCACCACCGCTTCTCGGATCGGATCGATGGGGGGGTTGGTCACCTGCCAGAGGTTCCAAAATGGCTGAGAAATTGGCCAGTGGAGACTTGTTTCCTGGTCCAAGTTCAACATGTCAGCTATTTACCCTTAAAATATCGAATATTCCCGATTATGAGTCAAGGTTTGGTGGTTTGTGGCTTCAGAATTGTGGCTCCGTTCGGAATCTTGGGCGTTCAAGTCTCAGATTGGAGCCTCGGGTTTGAAAATTAGTTATACAGTACGTAACTAAACGACTTACAAATACTTACAGCCCAATTCTACCACGACTATGACATCACAACAATGACTGGGCCCATACAACATCATATACAACCGAAGTTTGACGACTTCCAAAGGCTTCCAGCGCTCCACCCCGGGCCCTTTGTTGGCCCCCCTTGTAGGGCAGGGCCCCGTTGCCTGAGCAAAGAGCTGGTAGAAGAAGTCAAAGACCGGTCGGTTCTGCTCAGAGAGGCATGCCAAGGGTGTGTCATTTCCCATGCTGCCCAATGCCTCTTCTCCATCCTCCGACGCTGGCGGCTTTGGCATAGGCCAAGTTTGTAAAACCAGAATGAAATGGATGCAACCAAAGATGTTTACTGTAAAATGCAAAACAAGAAAATTATCAGATGAAGATGGCTATCTTTGCCCATCCACCAAGAGGCAGGAAAGAACCAACCAGTTTTCTTTACTACTCAGGCAACTGAACCATGGCAAAGGACAACAAATACTACGATGATCTAAAAACACCAACACTCGACCCCAGGTCTCTATGCGCCAACAAGATGTGCGAATCTTCTGAAAAACAAACTCGGCACATTTCGCCCAAGGATCCTTGCCCATGGGCATCAGCAGCAGTTCCAGGGACTCCTGAAGGTTACACACCAAAATGGTATGGAAAACCCATAGTTTCGCGAAGGAGAACAGGTCTGTTTCCCATACTTCCATACCTAAATTCACTGTAGGATAAACACCGCTTTTCGCATGTTTTTTGAAACAACGAAATGGCATGAGTTGAGTTTCATGTTTGAATCACCACCGAATCAACCCCAAGAACCAGATGTTTCTACGCAGAAAGATGTGTTCAAGCTGCGCTCCTGGGTGTACCCGAAGCCACGCAGCAGAGGCGCTCGCAGGTTTTCGGGGATCGTTGGTGGTTCCACTTTCTTGCTCTCGAGCCTAGGACTGTCACATGTGTCACCAGGAAATCGATGGAAATTAGGGATGCATGCACTCACGGGCAACCCAAATGAATTGGCTTTGGAAGAGGATTGTTTGAAGTCAAAATGAGAATGTTTCTCGCTTTGGTCTTGCTTTTCCGGCACCAAAAATATGGAAAAACACAACTTGAAACTGGCTATCATCCATCCCACATCATCCCACTATATGGGGGGGACTGGGTAGGAAAGATGTGCTGCAAGGCTCCAGGCAGAAAGTATGCAAAATCATGCAAAATCAATTTCGAAAAGTCAAAGAACGAAAAGTCGAAAAACAAAAAGTCGAAAACTGAAAAGGTGTCTTTGTGAATTTCGAAAAGTTGAAAAGTCGAAAAGTAATAACGGCTTATTTTTAATTTCGAAAAATCGAAAAGTCGACGACTTTTTGACATTTCACTTTTTGAATTTTTTGCGGGTGCCTTTCCAGCCGAACATGCGCAGCTCTTTTTTCCAGCTTAGGGATCCCAATTCGATCCAATTTGAATATCAGATGCGTCCAAAAATGAATGGTTCTGGCGCCATTCGGGTTACCTGTTTGGAGAGGTTGGTCCGTCACAAACTGAAGCATCCATTTTTGGGGATGTTAAAATATTACACTAATTCTGACCCACTGACAAAGGTTTGGATTTTACTGTTTCAATTTTTTTACATCTCATTTGTTTGGAACTCACTTTGCCACATCTGTGGTCCAAAAAATCAACCAGTTGAGATGTCTAAGATTCATTTTTGATCATCTTGCTGATCAATTTGATCTTCCCATCAGGCATAAATCATGCAATTGGTCCCAGGGTTGGTTCCCTCGGTTCCCTCGGTCCCTGCCGAGGCAAGGTGCAAGGTCTTCATGGAGATGGACTCGCTCTTCATCCAATCGCCCCAAGGATTGGGTGAGGCAAAGGCGTGTTTCAGTTCAGCGTCCTGTGGCAAGGCGTTCACCGGGGGGCAGATTTCTGGTGGATCACCAAGGGTTGTTGCAAGTTATGGTCCATATTATGGTCAATCAATGCATGGTTAGTGTTCTTTACCAAATGAAGGGTCAATTTGTAGAAATTGGGTGGAACATTGTTGCAAAGTTGTGCCCCAGGTCGTTAGCAACATAGCAAGCAAACTGTTGGGTTTAGAATAGACATCTAACTTGGGAATTGACATTGATTAGTCCAAAAAGTTGGTTTATAACTAGAGCAACAGTTGGGTTTGTGATAGATATATCTACATGTCACGTATATAATGTATATTCTATATATGCATATGGATATGTATATGTATATGTGTATATGTATATGTATATGTATAGTATATTTATATGTAAGCATGCCCCCCCACCCCACCCCACAATCGCGTTCAAAAACGTGCGTTTTACGGGCACGGTTTTCGGTCCGCAGGCATATACATATACATATACATATATACATATATATATATATACAAATATACATATATACATATATACATATATACATATATAAATATATACATATATACATATATACATATATACATATATACATATATACATACATACATATACATTTACATTTACATTTACATTTACATATATATATATATACATATACATATACATATACATATATACATATATACATATATACATATATACATATATACATATATACATA
>Ga0126342_10013995_pt1 | contig 14181 bp, 7 predicted proteins | sample Cyp1metagenome_FD_92528 | JGI IMG/M metagenome (GOLD analysis project Ga0126342, IMG submission 92528) | Coral microbial communities from Lord Howe Island, Old Settlement Bay, Australia - Cyphastrea 1 metagenome | ecosystem: Host-associated > Invertebrates > Cnidaria > Coral ...
AAGCGCATCATTGAGACAAAATGGCAGTTGGCCCGTTGGCCCCCAACCAGGGCGAGGAGTGAGCCAGAGGAAAACATCAAGCTCGAATCTGGGGTCGGCGGCAGGGGGCGTAAGCCCTTTAATTATGTGCATATACATTCATATCTATATATATATTGTATAATATTATAGAGTCTAGACATGTGAATATACAATATATAATATATATATATATACATATATGTATATGAATATAATCAATAATATAGATGTGTACATGTCGTACGATTTTTCATTTCTAATTCTATTATATTATATTTATATATTTATATTTATATTAGGATTCCAAGTTGCGTTGAAAATCCATCTGGAAGTAGAAATGTGATGACCAAAGGAGTGCTGATGAAACCAGGGTCTTCACCTCAGCTCATGCGCCGCTGGAATCAATACCGAAACAACGGCCCCATATTTTCGGGTCTTACCTTCCAGTAAACTAAGAGTTTGCTATGGAAACTCATCATTTAATCATATTTAATCGGTAAATCATTAAATCAATTGAAATCATAAATGATGAGTGGTAAATTCCTGGTAAATCATTTAAATCATCTATAACTCGTGGATTTTCTACAACGATCTTCGTTTACATCGTAGGCTTTTCACATCCACATATCGCAAAAAAAAACATAAACATCTTGATGGATTGATACACATCCCGGCAGCCCATTCTTCGGGGAATCATGTTACCCTCTGGTAAACTAACAGTTTGCTATTGAAAATTGCCATAGAAAAAGTGGATTTACCCAGCTACAAAATGGTGATTTTCATTGATGTTCCATGGTTTTTTCTATGTTTACCAGAGGCTAATGATGTGAAAATATCATGTTAATCATATCCAACGAACTTGACCAACTGCCAACTGTAATTGATATTTCTATTGACCAATCAATCAATTCTCCAATTGATGGTTAAATGGATGCGACTCAGCACACATTGGTATGTACATGTATGTACCAACGTTGCAAGCCATGGATGTCATGGATGTCATGCCTTGCCTTTTTTGATGCCTGGTTGCGCATGGCAACCTCTGCGATCATTGTCTCATGATCGACATCTTCATTCACTTTCTCTTCCGCACAGCAAATGGCCACGTTTCCCATCGCGCCGAGCGGAGCGGCAACGTTTTTTGTTCAGCGTGTTTCGCAAAAGGATGTTTGGTCATTTCTGAAATGGATAATGGTTGATAAGACCTGATTCTTGATAGATTATGAATAAGTATGAATAGATTAAAGAATAGATTATGAATTCTAAACTGCAATAGATTAGTTTGAATAGATTATGAATGGCAATGGACAACTCAAACATTCCGTCGGAATGCTGTGAGGGGCGTACTCGTGATTTAACAAATGTGCTCAGCAAATCTCACCAAAATTGATCGTGATTGAACATATCACAATGTATCACATATCTTTTAAAAAATATCCTTGAAACCTTTCAATGCAGCCGGCACGCGCTGTGGTTGAAAAAAACATACTACAAGCAGCTGTGTCCAGGTGACATCGTTTAACAAAAATGAAGCAAAATCAGCACAGAACTCCTGGGTCATTGGCAAGGCTTCAGCTGGCCATACAATTTCCAAGCTGTAAGCACCTCGCGACAGCTGAGGCCCTGAACTGTGAATGGAAATGAACAGCAGGGCAAGGGTACAAGTGGCACAAGTCCAAAATCATTCCTATAGCTGCCACACCCAAGATTTGAAGACATTAGATCAGTTGACTCTAATCTCATAATTATTATAATTAAATATATTTAAATATAATATATATATATATAAGTATAAGATCATAAGTGACATACTTAGAGTCTGTTCCAAACAGTCAGTTTTGTTGCTACAGGACTCAAGGTAGCCGACATGCCGATAATTGGTGGAGCTTCTGGGCACCATCTCTGGCGCCTTGGCGTACTCGCAAAGTCTCACGGAGGCCTCACTGCCGTAGCCGTACGGCTGCAACGTTGCACTGGAAACATTAAAAGCATGTAACAAATGCAAACAGAATTCCTAGAATTGCTGATGATATGCTGGGCCAATCATGACAGCTTTGCAGATCGCAGGATGTTTTTTCGGATGTTTGGAGGACGTCGCAGTCGAGGTCCGCACTTCCAACTTTGGTGTCCAGGCTCAACTCTTTGTCCGCCGCCAGTGCTTTGACCCCACCTGGCACCTGGCGGCGCTGCGCTTACCGCACTTCGCCGCTGCGCACGGCGACTCGGCACCTCTTCGGCGACGTCAATGCCCAAGTACGCATTGGCCCAACAGCGAAGGACCTGGCTGATGCCATCTCTGTAGATTTTGGGAGAAACACAACACGATTGAGCTGCTGACATCACTGAGCCTTCGAGCATTCTTAAAGGCAACCTGATGGCAGCCAGCGGCACAAATGGGGAACGAACGGGTGCCGGTGGACGCAGGAGACCACACACCGGCCTTCCAATTGGGGAAGGACCGTCCCGGAGCATTCGCGTTGACGGACAGCAACGTGACTGGCACGTTGAGCGGCAGGACCCTTTCTCTTTTGCTAAAAGAATTCTAAAAGGCAGTCAACACTCCACAAAGCCCATTTCTCGTTCGGGGAACCTGCTCTTGGGGCTCTTGGGTGGAACTTTGTCCTCCAATTAGCGCTGTGAAACTGTGTGCCATCAAAACACTCCAGTGAATCAGAAACTACAACTACACAGGCAGTTGATTGAACCTGTTGAAAAGGCAGCAAGCACAAAGTTTCCGCCAGATTGTCTATCCTCTGAGTCTTCTCCAATCAAGACTTTGCTTGCTGGAGTAGCGCCGAAGCATGATCGACCGTCAAAACAATCGCTGGCAGGTTTGCTGCCATGGAAAATTGGACATGCCGTGTCAATGTGAGTATTTTGAATCACAGGCAAAAAGTCAAGAATAAAGGACAAACAGTGACTACAAAAAAGGGACAGATGTTGCCTCCGGGGATTTACGTGACTAAACCATGTGCAAATGATCCAAACTTTAAGTCCAAGATTGACTGTACTTAATTATATTACTCAATCATGTTATGTAATGTGATGTGTTTAATGATTGTCGAATCTTGTTTATGTTTGTTTATGTACCTTGGCAATTCCACTTGCTACCAAAACTCAAGTTTCAAATCCCAAGTTTTGGATTCACTTGCAATTTCCCACGGCAATGGTCCTTATTTCGGAGGTCCTACGACACATCTGCATCACATGGATGCCGATTGAGGGCGTGTGGCATTGATGGATATTTTTCCTCGAACCTGAGCCCCGTGGCTGTCTTGTCGTCACAGCAGAATTGGGCAGTATCGAAAGTACTTGTTATTGTATATTGAATCAGTGTATAATTTACTAAGATTATTATGATCCATTATAGATCAAACTACGTTGTAGGGCTTGATCATACCACTTGTTGTGATCCATGATGGGAACCTCCATATAAAAACCAGCCTGTACAATGGCTGATGCTAAGAAATAATTGCAAAAAGGGCATTGCACAATTAAATCTGGTACGCAGGAATCCTTTCAAGACATCAAGAGTGGATAATGCCGATGATGATGATGATGATGATGATGAGGATGAGGATGATGAGGATGAGGATGAGGATGAGGATGAGGATGACGATGACGATGACGATGATGATGATGATGATGATGATGATGATGATGATGATGACGATGACGATAAGGATGATGATGAGGATGAGGATGACGATGACGATGACGATGATGATGATGATGATGATGATGATGATGATGATGATGATGATGAGGATGAGGATGAGGATGAGGATGACGATGACGATGACGATGACGATAACGATGATGATGATGATAACGATGATGATGATGATGATGATGATGATGATGATGATGATGATGATGTTAAGGAGGATGAGGATGATGAGGATGAGGATGAGGATGAGGATGATGATCATGATGATGATGATGATGATGATGATGATGATGATGCCGATGATGATGCCGATGATGATGCCGATGATGATGCCGATGATGATGCCGATGATGATGCCGGTGATGATGCCGGTGATGATGCCGATGATGATGACGATGATGATGATGATGATGATGATGGTGCTAGTGGCGGCGGTGGCGGTGGTCGACGTAATGGTGATAGTGATGGCGATGGTGGAGATGGTGGCGATGATGATAATGGTGATGGTGATTATGGTGATGATCATCGTGGTGATGATGACCATGGTGGCATGGTGATGATGATCATGATCATGATGATGTTGTTGCGCTGATGGCCGACAAGTGACAATTGGTAGACCCGCTTCATTCGATTGTCGCAATCCGCTGCGCTCAGCTTGTCATTCCAAAAGTCATTGCCAATGCCAGCATCGGTCTCAAGATCGAACTCGTAGTTTCCATTTGTGCAGAAAGTTGCCTCAGAATTCAGTCAAGACATGTCAAGACTTGCCTTTGCAATTCAAGCACCTTTTGCAATACTCTGTCATCTCCACCTTTAATTCTTCAATGCGGTTAATGGGGACATGAATGATATATGATATATGCATCTTGAACTTCTTGAAGGCCTTATAATCAGCAACCAACTGCTTTTTCTATAAAAACTGCTCACTGAACTTCCATGATCTTCCATCTGCCTGCAAGCAACATGGTCCGTAATCCCCGCAAGCTCGTCAAGGAAGACCTGTAGCAACTGGTGGTTTCAAGCCATCCAGAAGCCACATCATTGGGGATCAGCAGTAAACCAAATATGGTTTATAGATCTTTATAGCAACCCACCAAAAGCGCCAAAAGGATAGAAAACATCCAAAAATATCAATGTCGTTTCTATCTTGTTGGGGGGTTACTATAACCATGCACTATCAAAATACCACTTGTCGTCACCAAGGATTTCGATTTGCCACGCACCGACGCACCGGTCACACCTCCCCAGCAAACTGAGCATGCCAAGTACAAGTACTGGTTCCTGCGATGGCGTGATCCATTACTGGCTGGTGACTGCCCACCATCTTGAAAAATATGATGGACGACTCGTCAATGGGAAGGATGATCCCATATCCGATAGGATCTATGTAACTATGTATGGTATATGCTAACATTTGGGGTATATTGATGGTAAATGTTACCATATATGGCATACATGGATCCTATGGGATATATGAAATGGAAAATAAAAAAATGTTTGAAACCACCAACCAGATTACCTGACGATCTACCGACACCGATTGGTTCATGGATGATGGGGGGAAGCCTCTGTTCATCAACCAGGTGGGACCGGGTGGAACATCTATGGCAGCTCGCTGCCATGATAGCAATGAGACTTTGAGACCATCTGCTAAACTACCCTCTGGTAAACGTTTACATAACTATGGAAAGATCCACCATTTTCAATGGGTAGATCCACTATAAATGGACATTTTCAATAGCTATGTTAGTTTACCAGAGGGTAACATGTTTAATAGCTAAATCATCGAACTGATGGGCCAGCTGTAGCTAACTCTCAGTTTACCGGAGGGTAATCGCGACGTGTGACTTTGATCACCAAGTATCCATTGGGGGCATCACAGTTGCCACCTGGCTCGTCTCTTAAGCACTTTGCCGTCGTGCTGTACAGGTCCCTTGAGGGGCATCTGCCCGGCAACGAGTACCACACTGCATCGTGGTAGGCTGCCTGACAGGCAGTCAACATTCACTGACCGCATCTGACCGCATCAGTTCATCACAGTGTTCAGAGCAGACCGAGAGTCATACTCTGCTCTTCTCGCGATCAACGTGAAGACAACCGGGGTTGTAGCCATACCTTCAGTGTCCATGAAAATGAACAGTCCCTCACAGAGTGTGGAAACTCATTGGCCGAAAAATCTACCAGTTATAGATGATCTTTGCGTTTAAACCTCCCTTTTTCAAGGGAGTGTTTTCCAGCCAGCCACCCTTTAGAGTACCAGAGTGTACCCTTGAGAATCCCCTACCAGTTGGGATGATCATCCCATGTCTATGAAACCAGATCATCATTGATGATCACCCCCATTGTCAAAGCACCAACTACTAATAGGTATTTTTCTATCATCATTGATGATATATTCTGGGTAAACTAATGTAAATTATAATATTTCACTAACCTGAAATAACCCCATTTTATGGAATGATTCCCCTGATTAATCATGATTCCAGTGAGGTCGCAGTGAGGTCGTTATAATTTACCTAGATTGATCATATATTCCATTTATATCCCCATTTTATCTCCTCCTGAAATCATCAAATTGCTGGTGACTTTTCCCCATGCAAAAACCAGGGGAAAAACCAGTCCTGGGTTGATCCTCAGCCCATCCAGTTGAAAGATCCAATGATTGGAGCTGATAAAATTATCATCCCAAATTAAATCTGGATATGTCAGCCCCCAATCATTGGATATGTCCCAAATTATCATCCCAAAATAAATATGGTTGTTCATTCATATTTTAGGGTTTCCACAAATGGTGGGAAAACCCATCATCCATGGATGGTTTTGTTGTGGGAAAATCCTATCAAAATGGATGGTTTATAGAGGGTACCCCTGTTTCAGGAAACCTCCCTGGATGTTCATTCCGTTTTTTTGTTCATCATCCCAGTTCCAAATGTTCCAAGCGGCTTGGTCCAGTGACTTCTACTCCAATACTCTTGTGCTTCGCCCTCGGCAAAAAGCAGAATGGCAATCCATGGATGCACAATGGATACAAAATGGCATGCAACATGGTTTAATGATGTTTAATGATTCAAGTTCGATGGCAGAGTTGTTTTGTCAGTGTTTGTTGGTTTTCTTCTGATCGTTGTTTTAGAATGGATAAGAATCGTATGCATTAAACCCTTACCATTCACCAACAATCATACAACATCCACAAAACTGTGAAAGTCTGTGAAGTTCCAACTTTTCTTCCGCAACATCTCTGCCAAGAAACATTGTCAAAATCTGAATAGCCTTGGCGCTCTTTTTCGGGCCATTGCTGTCATTTCATCCAGATTTCCATCACAAGAATCAGCTCTGCCAGCCATCGAGCCACCCATCGACCCATCGACTATTTGATATTAACCACTATTGGGATAATATTACACCATTATTAACCATTTATCATCCCAATATTAACCATTATTAACCAATATTACCCATCAGCCAAGGTTCGGTCAAACATCTTGGCCGTGGCCGCATAGAGCGCGTCGGTGGACTTCACCGTAACAAAGTATCTGCGGATTCCTCGAGGTCGCCAGGCAACAAAACAAACGATTCGGAGACGACTCGTTGAGTCCGAATAGGAATGGTTGAAACATGTTGAAACATGTGAAGCATTAATCACGTTTCTTTATAGAATGCTTCACATGTAAAAAAAACATGTTGAATTGTGGCAACGTGTTTATTTTGGTCAACATGCCTTGGTCTTGTAGTTGTTGGCCTTGGAACCGTTTGTTTCGAGAGATCTCTTCTCAGACTACCAACTGAGGGTGCGTCGGTCAATACCATATCGTCGTGGACATTGAGTGATGACATGATTGTGCAAATACCTCAAGCATCCGGATACAAGCAAACAGTTTGTCAAAGAAGTGCAGTTCATCAAGAACTGTTTTCACTTGCAAATATTCAAGGCCCAAACCACATCACGCCACCCAGTGAACCTTGGCAATGATGACAGATTGCCAAGAAAAATGCTAAGAGGCTCAAGATATGCAAGATATGAAACATTGGAGCTGAAGTATAGCTGAAGTCTGCTGATATGCTGAAAGCTCTCGTGATGCTTTCGTCCAAACTAGGCCGGGCACCCAAACTTCCCGTCTGGTTGAAGATCTTCGGATAATCAGGGCCAGCTGCCTGGAAAACTGGACCCCCCAGTTTAACCCTGGGCATTGTGAATGTCATCATTACAGTAATTTGAGTGGCGACTCAAATATAGCCGGCGTCATCCGGCGTCTGAGACGAGTTGCTTTGTACATGTAGAAGGCCAATGTTTGCGGCTTATTTGGCTTCTTGCATGCTTGTCCATCAGCCACCTCCAGGAACTCACAGGATCCCAAAGTGGCAACCTCAATGGCCAAAATGTGTTTAACTGAGCGCCAGAAAATTGCGTTCTTCACAGCTTTCAATTATCTTTAACCCTTGAAAAATTGGTCTCAAGTTTCCACCTTTGGGTCCCAATATGTCCCAATAATATCAACACACACACCCATTGTGTGGTCCCAAAATATGTGTTTTCATCCCCTACATCATGATTTCGTTTGGAGATGTTGAATTAATTTTCATGGCCGAGCCCAATGAGGCATTGAGCCAAAAGGCGCATTCGTACCTGTTGTGGCTGTGGAATCCGAAAGCACCACGACATTCAGGAGCTTCGATCGAGGTAGCACTCTCCATGCAGCACGAGTGTCCTCGACATATCTCGACATCCCAGTGGGATCATTTTGGGCCATGTCATGCGCCGGCGAGCCATTCCCTTGGAATTGACTTACCCTCTGGTTTTTTAATATAGCCATGGAAAATCACCATTTTTGATAGGTAAACCATCTATAAATGGACCATGTTCCATGGCTATGTTGAATAACCAGATGGTAAATGATACCATATGATACCTCGTGATTCACTGCAGGATGTGATCAGCATCATTCAGCATCAGCCCTGCCTGTGCCGCACCACTCACAGTAGCCAGATTTTTGGCAAGGCCCAAGGCAGTCCTGAGGGGGTGCAAGGTGGATGTAAAGAGAATCCGCCCAGCCTTTTGAAGCTTAAATTTCAATCAAAAAAATGGCAGAAGCAAAATTTCAGATGTGCTGAAATGATTGAAATGCATCTTCAGATCTCATGGGCAACATGCAGGTGCAAAGAGACTCGGCTATATGAAAGTCAGTGGTGACTAAGGTAAAGATGATCCTAGTCGCTCAACCCAGCTGAATCGACTAGGAGACGTTCTGTCACAAGAACAAAGTATAACAAAGTAGAACATAATTGGAATACCATTAAAATGTCATATAATGTGGGCAATCCAAAAATAAGCCTACCATTTGGGGATTATACCACCCGTAAAAATGGTGATTTTAGGATGGTTTATGAATGTTGATTATTGAATATTTGGCTGTTCCACAATAATATTTAATAAAAAAACGAATGCTACCGCTGCTTCAAATGTTCGGCAAAGGCACTTGCTTTGCGTGTTTCAACGCATGGTACGCCACAGGGCTGACGCAGGTGTGACGGTCCTTCACTGTAAAGGTGACACCTGCAGTGCGAGGTGACCATAGATATGCGTGTTTGATAACAATTTTACAATCAATGGTGATGCAATGGAATGGTCATGGAGGATATACACATGTATATATTTGTATACTAAACATATACAATGTATGTCATATATGTATAGTATATATATATATGTAATGGGACACACAAGTACTGCACTAAACAAACTACATTTCAGTGACATTGGTCTGTCATTCAAAGTATCATATTTTTCTGCAAAATTTCATGGGGAGATCCATCAGAAACCCCGTGCAATCGCAACCCGAAATCAACTCCCCGTGACCTGTGCATTCATCGGGATCGTTTTTCGCATTGAAGCGACAGCATGCATTTCCGAGACCGCACCAGGAGCAATCGCCAGAAACATTTCCACAGGGCTGCCAGCAATCTTTGCCTGTCAACTACGACTGAGACTCTACAAATGTGTGGGTTTCCGTTTGCATACAATCTGCATTGTCTATGCTGAAGACGAAGAATAATTGGCTATTCATCTACATCCCAGAATGCGTTTGAATGCCTTTATCATTGTACAGTAGCATGCCTGCATTCAGAAGCTTCGCTGGCGGCCAGCGCGTCAAGTTTTGAAATTGTTTCAGAGTGGATTCCTCAGTGGGCATTGCTCGAAAATTGGGTGCCAGTGGAACTTGTACTTGTTTGGTCAGGTTTTGTACCGTTGACATCACTGCTAGAAAAATCCAATTTTGGGGGTATAGAATTCTGAGCTGATGCCTATCTAATGTTGCTATTTTCGCCTCGAAAGCTGCAGCACGAGTGGCGTGAGCATGGGCGATATTGTTGACGGTCACCACAACTCCCCCTTTGGGAGCACTTCCCACCAGCGTCCGGGTGACATGTGGTGACACCCAGATTTGGCTTGGTGAATAATCGCGGCGAAGCCCGGCAAAGCGAACGGCTGTAAGGTGAAGTCTTTGGCCGCAAATGTAGAATAAGAGAACCAAGACCTCATGCTCTTGCAGCTTGGACGGCTTGAAGCATTTAAAATCTGTTTATACATGTTTTAATATTTTTTTTATGGCATATCTGTGTAAATGATTGATAATGATTGTACATGCAGGAAAGGGGCTGCCTTCCGAAATCCTTTTTTTTAGTCAAAGAAGTGCAATGGACGCATGAAAACCTTCAATGTGATGTGCGAATCAACAGCATTCTATCGTCCCAAAAGCAAAAATATAGACCCACCTCATTTCTTTCAACAAGTCCTCTTGGTTCTTTGATTTTTCGCTAGCCTTCAATCCAGCAGCTCAGTACAAGGGCAAACTTAATAAACCATCCCGCTCCATTCCAGGGAGGCTCAGATCAGGGATCACCATAAAGTCATGTTTTTAGTCACAAAAACCCTAAGGTAAACTTTTATAAATAGATTTGGAAAACCCACCATAGTATTCATAGTATCCTATGGTTTTCCAACATGATCCACACATGGTGGGTTAAACCATGCCAAATGACGCTCCCAAGCAGCACGCTGACCACGCTGACCACCTTCGTGGTGGTCCCAAATCTCCATGAGCCTTGGGTCCGCGAAGTGGATCTCCTTGGTCGATCCATCCAACCTGGTACCCTGGACGCGAAAATAGTGGTTTTATATGGTTTTATATCAGATGTAGGTTTTGAAGTCTTTAATTTTCGGAGTTCAAAACCTGCATCTGATATGACTGGAGCAAAATTGACTGATCCAAGATGCCATGCTGGGATCAGTCTGTCTTTGTATTGAACAGAATAAAAATTGAATTCTTAGAGTAAACTCCATATATTGATACATTCATTGATATTGATACGTTGTTCGCCATTGTTTAGAGATAAAGTTATAAGTTATAAAGGTGTACATTCAATTTTGGGGCTAATGTAATTTTTGATGTAATACCATGTGATAAGAATATGATATGATACAAGCATCACACTTGCATCTTATGTTTTCTATCCTTGAAAAGTATTGCACCCTGAACGTATCCTTAAAGTAGGCGACCCTCTGGTTATTTAACGTAGCTATGGAAAATGACCCCTTACACATGATTCACTTATCAAAATATGCTTAAGTCATATATGGGGGTGTCCTAAAATAGGGGTACCCCCAGTTATCATCCATTTGTTGTTGGGATTTTCCCTCATAAACCATCCATTTGGGGGTATCCACCATTTATGGATTCCATACATCTGGGCAAATTGTAATAATTCACTAACCTGAATAGTGCGGCCATTTTGGGATGATTCCTCTTGTTAACATTGTTAACCATGATTCCAGGGTTCGGGAGAACAGTGAGGTCGTTATAATTTGCCCAGATACATATCCCATAGGATCCATGTATGGTATATATGCTAACATTTGGGGTATATTGATGGTAAATGTTACCATACAGTATATGGCATACATGGATCCTATGGGTATTAAATAAAACCAGAGGGTAATAGCCGTACTGGCTTGATCCTTCAGCAAGTCTCGGGGCTTCCAGGGCTTCCACATCATCAACCAGCGGGTCCAGCTCCATGGCTTTGGAAAAAAATCAGATGGGCAAAAAACTTACCTGTTTACTTTTTTTTTACTACTGTGGATGGAAGAAATCCTGCACCAGTTGATAGGTACTTTGTTCCATTATTTATAAGGTTTTAACCATCCAAGGTGGTGCAGGATTTCTTCCATCAACAGTAGTAAGCTTGGTTTAGTAAGTTTAGTAACTCCAAACCACGTTCTGTTGTGGACCATTAAGCTGCACAGGAATTAAGCGTGGCGATGAACCGGCCTCTGAACCGGCCGTGGAAGTTGGTTCTGAATCAAAAAAATGTCCATGTCCTTCCCTTGAAGTGAAACGTTGCAGCCACGTTTTTGCACAAACTCCAACTGAGCAACCAAAGATACCAAAGGCTTCCCCATCAGCAGAAGCGCAACCTTCTGGTGCCTTCGCTCCAATTTTGCCCTCAGAGAATCTGGGAAAGGGCTGATGGCACTCAGTTTTGTTCCCACACCTCTCAATGGTAGTAGATTTGGCACCGAGAGGTGGGATTCTGATGATTCTGTTCTAATATGATCTACGTGATTTACACATGTGGCAGTTCAATTTGATCATTTTGGAATTGATAAGCAGGCATAAAATGGGCATAAAACGGACATATGGGTGCTGAGATTCCAGCCATGCAAGCCTGGACTACGTGACTACGCCTCGAGATCAATTGGGTGAAAATGTTCAAAACACTGGATCTGAAAGGGAAATTTGAAAGTTGGAGCCATCGAATATAAATGGGATTGAATATCCTTATCCATTGGATTACCAATATTCAATGGATGCTTCAAACCTTGGTTTATCGCATCTTTTGTCCATGAAAACGGCGAAAAAAAATGGGGGTATCCCATGGAATTTTAAGGGACAGTCCCGGCCTCTGTGAGGCGAGCCATCCATAGTGGAAAACGGCTGGTTGGGCCCAAAGTGCAACGAGGCACTGGCAGCATACCGGGATAAATGAATCATTTAAAGCGTCGCAATGAACATATCTATGATGTTATAATCTATGATAATTATAACAAGTTATAAGTTATATAAGTTATAACTTATACGTTATCAGAATCTATCCAAATAACATAACATCTCGGTTTATCTTTTCGGGTGTTTTCGGCGTGTCTGAAAATAAGAAAATGTATGAACAATGTGGCATACGCATAAAAGACTTTAAAAGAGACCTTGATTATCCCCCCTAATTACAATTAAACCCTCCGATTATCTGCAATGTGTCCCATTAAACCAACTGATTGATCCTCGGATTCTCAATAAAAAATGTCGCTTGATGGGCTCGGGGCTCTCCCCTATTTTCCACGGAATCTCTGTCACTCTCTGGTAATCAAACATGGCTGGGAAAAATCCCCGCACTAAATGGAGGCCCTCATGGGAAAAGCATATATAAATTGATGACTTAAATTAAGGGTTTCCATTGCCAGGTTTGATTGCTACAGACTACTGTATTGTTATCAGTTTATTGGCACACACCTTTTTGACTCCAGAAAATCACGAAGCACCGGAACTGGAAATTCGATGCCATGGTGATCTTCTACTGAAAGATACATGGCCCTGAAGGTCTCCGAACTTGTCGATAAAGGCAAGCTTGGAAACTCCAGAGTTCTGAGATAAATCGGCAACATCCATCACCTGCAGCTGTTAGGCCTCCAAAAAATCAACTATATATGGCGATGCATAAAATGGCCAACCTCATAGATGATTTTCACAAAAAAGAACCTCCATTTTCACATGCGAATTTCCAATTACCATGTTTGATACCCTCTGGCAAACTAACATAACTATGGAAAATCACCATTTTTAATTGGAAAACTCACTATAAATTGACATTTTCAAAAGCTATGTTAGTTTACCAGGGGGTATTGTTTGATTACCCAAGGGATCCCAAGGGTCATGGAACAGCTGCAAGTCGAAGATGGAGCCCAGCAGTGCAGCTGTTTTACAAAACTTTGCTGCGCCGCTGCCGCTGTCTTGCGCACAATTTCTGTCCGAGAAGATCCCTATTTTCTTGACAATAGTACCAGCTATCATTGCTATCATTATGACTTTCCCAAATCGCATCTTCCCAAATCTTCCCAGTTTGGTTTCCCAAGTCTACATTGTATACATATCTGTATATTATGTATACCTGAGAAGGGGGGAAAGAAAGCCAGCATCCCATCTACCCCTATTTTCCATCATACTTTTCACCCAGAGACTCTTCAATACATTTCACCCATATACTTTTCACCCAGAAATTCTTCACCCAGAAACTTTTCTTGCACAGACTTTTCACCGAGATACTTTTCACCCAGAGACTCTTCACCCAGAAACTCTTCTTGCACATACATTTCACCCATATACTTTTCACCCAGAGATTCTTCACCCAGAAACTCTCCTTGCACAGACTTTTCACCCAGA
>Ga0126342_10013996_pt1 | contig 14180 bp, 17 predicted proteins | sample Cyp1metagenome_FD_92528 | JGI IMG/M metagenome (GOLD analysis project Ga0126342, IMG submission 92528) | Coral microbial communities from Lord Howe Island, Old Settlement Bay, Australia - Cyphastrea 1 metagenome | ecosystem: Host-associated > Invertebrates > Cnidaria > Coral ...
ACACACACCATCTTTCACACACAACTTTGTCACACACTCTCTTTCACACACAACTTTCACACACACCATCTTTCACACACAACTTTGTCACACGCTCTCTTTCACACACAACTTTCACACACAACTTTGTCACACACTCTCTTTCACACACAACTTTCACACACACCATCTTTCACACACAACTTTGTCACACGCTCTCTTTCACACACACCATCTTTCACACACAACTTTGTCACACGCTCTCTTTCACACACAACTTTCACACACACCATCTTTCACACACAACTTTGTCACACGCTCTCTTTCACACACAATTTTCACACACACCATCTTTCACACACAACTTTGTCACACGCACAACTTTGTTTTACTTCTCGATCCTCCACCACCTCCTTTGTCTTTCCTTCTTTCCCCGTCCCCGCTACAACATTTGGTGCTCATTTTTTGAAAAAGTTGATTGAGAGGTTTGAGGTGCACCAGTTGCCCAATTCTTCCGGGGCTGACCCATGGTGCAGGAAGAGTCTCCAGACAAAGATCAGGCTGGGTTTATTTGGTTTGCCCGTGAAAATTGGTATGGGGGATGGTATGGGTCAAAAAATTGGGTCACCATGTTATCCATGTTAACCCCATATCTATCATACGTACGTAACATGTTTGATATTTTTGGAGTGGGCGGGCCCGCGGCAAATCGCTGGAGCGCCTCGTGTCAGGATATAACTGATGAGGTGCAAGAGGAGATGGATGATGTTTGATCATGACGAATGTGGTAAGACCAACAATAAACCATCCCATTAACTATCCATTTGGGGGTTAATGTGGTTGAACCCAATAATAACCCTAGCATTTTGTAATGTGGTTAATGTGGTAAAACCCAACAATAACCCTGCCATTTTGTGATGTTACCACCCACTTTTTTGGTGATTTTGGGGATGATTCATTATTGGGTGTACCACAGTAGTAAGATTTAAAGGAACTGACCATAATCAGGACTACAATGTTACTGACTACCGAATCAAATGTTGAAAGTGACTCATTGTAGTTGACCCATAAATTGGCGTGTCAATTCGGTAGTAACTGACAAGATTCAGATGATTCAGAAGCCAGCGTCAGTTTCGGTGGTCAATCCGACCACACTTCAGGAGGAACAACCTTCACCCCGTGATTTGTGAAGATGAAGCTCTGCCTAAGCCTGCCTAGTGGGAACACCCCCTGCACAGGTCCCGTCCGGGGCGTCTAGGCCTCGGCAGATATGTTCCCACAACTCAGAACAGATGCATTCTTGGTATTGGTACGGATGTGCTTCAAAGTATATTTTTTGCAAGCAATCAAACACCGTGCCCAATACTGTTTGACTGCTAGACAAGTGAAACTGGACCCGGTTTTCGGTATCTGTGCAAGGCTGCAGTGCCTTGCCAGTCGACTGGCGGCCATGCGTTGCACGCAGCTCGTTAATTCATGTTTATTTACCAAGTGCTATAGAGACCAGGGATGGGTCAACGTGGCACGTAGTGGCACTATGCTGCAGGAAATGTGTTGTTTTTGTTTCACATATTGCTTTGATGAGTTGATGTCCATGTATTGTCCATGTCTTCCCTGCCCATGGTTGACCTGTCGCTGACCTGGTGAATGACACCTAAGATCATTCATCACTGCATGATGATTCACCTCGCGAATCCGTTGTTTTGGGCGCACTTTTTCATCATTCCCTTTGTGGAGCTTTTGGAGCGCATCGGAAGTCAGAAGGGATACTGGAAGACCTGATGAATGTCATTTTATGCAAAATGAATCAAAATGACGAATGAAGCCTTGAAGCAGAAGCAAACCCTGATATGAGAGGGCCTGTCTCCCTTCAACCTTTCTGCTGGGGTACTTTACAGGACTCCAAGCACCCCACCTTTTCCCCATTCTGGCTGCACTGAGTGCAGCACACCTTGTCGGCTTGGCGGAGAAAGACTGCACCAGTGGGTCACCATGAGACAAAGGCACTGCAAGACCGAAGATGATGGATGGAAGTCTCCCTTTGAACTCAAAGAAGATCTGTACCGCTGGAACTTTGAACTCAAAGTGAAACGATGATAGAGTCGAATGCCAAAATTTACTAGACACTGCCAAGGCTGTTGATGAGTCGACACAGCCGCTTATGATGGTTGGTATCAATTTCCAGATTTTCCAGGGAATCAATGGGTCTTCCAATCATACTGGTAGAGTTGTGCTTCCAATGGACGCGAAGCTGTTCCATGTGGACCATCCTTTGGCCTTTGCTCTGTCTCGAACCTTGGTGACAAGACGGGTGACACATGGTGACACTGTCTGGAGGACATCTGGGGAAGGCCTTGTTGTGGGACAAAGTTTCACCGTATCATTGCCGTGTCGTACAGCATCCACCCACACCCACATGCACTTTCCCTGTTCACACCTAGGCACGGGCAGATGATTTGGGTGCAAAATGCCCGGAGATTCCTGAGACGTTAACTGCGCTTGCGACTTGTCTAGTGACTATAGCAAGGATTGAAACATATTGAAACCTTTCAGCCAATGTACCATTATCCGACAGTCGATAAGCGAGAGAGGTGGTCACTAGAGGGCCGGCTAGTTTTGTTTATGTCTTGGCAGTTTAGTAGTGCATGATCAGAGAGCTCCAATATGCCTGGTTTCTTCCACTTTGTCCTCTCCAGCTTTCCTAGAATCGTTCAGGAGGCCTCTTTTGGATCAAAGCCAAGGATTGGTATGATTTGCGGGATTCCCCGGAGTTCTTCAGGCCGGAGAGACAAAATAGACATTTGAGACGTCTTTTCCATGTTGGGTGTGGCATTGGCTATGCAAGAAAAAGATGGAAGACGTGAATTAAACTAATCATCTGTGTTGATCACGGAACTGGTCCTAAAGTCTTGACATTTTGCTGACAGCCGCTTCGCTCCATGAAGCTCCCATGGTGCCAGGTGTTTGCATGACTTGAAGTCTCAGGCCCGCCCTGTTTGGTGCTCCATGAACCTGACACTACAACATCCTACAACTATGTTATATTCTCACAAGAAATCTCCTGCACACATTTAACAATTTTAAGGCCTGCATGGTGTTGCAACCGCCGCGACAGCATGCGACAGCTGTCAGGAGCTACTTCTGGTGGGCCTCTACTTTGCTTCAGCCGCGCAACCAGAGGAGGTGCTCGTCAAAGACGCTCCAAAACTGGGGCAGCTCGTCGCAGACACCCCAGGACCATTGGACCATGGGCACAACTTGACCTCGTGGCCTCGTGACTAGTTACGATGAATTGGGTCCTTTGACCATACGGGACCTAAGGATAGATAGGATAGAATCGATGTCTATAGCAGTTGTATTCATTTGTGAAGGATTGTGAAGGCATACAAAGCATTTGCCGCTTTATCAGTGAGTAGAAGCTATGGTCAGCCAGTTTCTCAACTTAAATCCAAAGCTTTGCTGTTTGATTCCACCTTGCACGATCGACCTTAGCCCGGGTCGATCGTGCCATTGAAGCGACCGTCAGCCGAGGGCAGTTTGGCTGAACCCGGGAGTTGAAGAACATCATTTGCTGTACAAGTTGGGGAAACTACAAAGACATGTTGTTGCGAAAGGCACCTGCACGCACCATCCAAGATATGCAAGAGCAGTGGCTGCGATTCAACAACCTTTAAGGGGTTGTCCAATGGTTGTCCAATGGTTGTTCCCACATCTTTAGCAAAGGCCCAGCTTTCTTTCCCCCCTAAACTTCTCCAGGCGTGGACTTGAAAGCGGAACAGTTCGAAGATGCTGCACTCTGTGGCTGGGCAGCACTTTGTGTCTGACCTGGGTAGAACCTTGGCTGCTGCAAACAGAATATGACGAAACTTTTGCTGTCCATCAAAGTGATGGTGGTCATTATTCACACCGATTTGGTGGTTTCCTAAGCCCCTAAGCCATGGGGATACCCCAAGGAGCTGGATGGTTTTTGTCATGGAAAATCCCTCAAAAAAATGCGTGATTTGGTGATTTGGGGGTATGCCCATGACTTACTGTAGGACACCCCCATATTTACTTTGTCATCATTTTCTCATCATTTTCCCTATCAAAGTAAATATGGTAAACTAACTAGGCTGTTTATTGATCACCTATTTGACATCATGTTACCATATTCAATATCCATAGTTTACCATGTTAAACCTCTATAATTAGGCATATCGCCTTGTTTTCCAAGCCACCGTGGTCAGTTGGGGAGGTGCTTCCAACTGGTCCACACGCTGCAGTGTCATGGAGGCGTTGACGCATGTTTTTGATGAATTTAATATGGAATAATACGATGTATGTAGTAGTACTTGAATGCAATTTATCACTATTTTGTGGGGGTAACCTATCTATTGAATCAAAAGAGTTTCTTAATCCTGAGTTGACACTACACTGACATGATTTTGCACGCCGTGTCCATTGATCGATTTGGTCAGATTCAACCATGGGAATTCTCTGGTCCACATTGATTTTGCATTTTGGGCACGATGCCGGGGTCATCACCAGCTTCCAGGGAGGTTGAAAGTTGATCCGTTGATCCCCGCGGCCGCAGATTTCTCCAGATGATTTGCCCTGTATTGGACCAGAAGCTTCACCAGAGAAGTGCAAGGTGGGAGACGTGCCAAAGTGCCGCTGTTGATGTGAGATCACCTACATTGGTGGATTGGTTGTGGTTATGGTTCAACATTGGTATCCTCATACATCTTCATACATCATACCAAGACCATAACCATACCATATGCCATACCATATGCCATAACCATTGGTGTGAGGCATGGACTCTGAATGTTGCCCTTGGCTTTCGACTGACCTCGATCCGCCAGGCTCGATTGGCAGCTCTGGTCCTGCAGCTTCAGGCCAGCGAGAAAGCACCTGGGCACTGCCTGCGGTGAGCCCCAAAAAAGATAGACAAGTAAAATCCTGTGAAAATAGGTGTGGTACTAGATTTGATATTCTAGATCCAATTGGGGTTTATTGTTGGGTCTGTGTGGGATGACATTTTATGTGAACCCCCAAAGGGTTGGTTGCTGAGATTGTTTATAGCATTGGGTTCACCACATCATCCATCAATCATGCATGCACCATCCACTACTCTTGGTTATCCCCTCATGAATCACAGATTCTCCCACTGGATTTACCACAATACATTTCATGTATCCCCAATAAAACCCCTGATGTTCCCATAAAATCCCAGGACAATCCCAGAAAGTTCCTCTAAAATCCCATGAAGTGCCTGCATTTTTGATATCTCTTAGACCTGCCTGTCCTGCCATGGCCGAGGCCCAGGCAGCCGTCCCCGCGCCATCCATGGCCTTCTGCGCCGCCGGGCGACTCATAGCTGGACGCAGCCCGCAGGAGAGGATGGGGGATAGGATGGGATGGGTTGGATAGACAAATGAGACAAATGTAAGATACAGGTTACAAGATGTTACAAGGTGCACATGGAACCATGGGATACCATGGGTGCTTTGTGCCACATTTGGTGTGCCTTTGGTGTGCTTTTTCCCTATACACCCAGGAGCTGGTGCCGTGGCTCAAGGGCTATCAGCAAGCGCAGTGTGCCCTTTCCAGCTGTGTGCTGACGGGTACCAATTTGAACTATGCCAACCTCTACGCATGCCATTTGGGGGGTGGCTTGGGCATGAAATGTGAGTGGCATCTAATTCAGGAAAGGGCAGTGAAGACTAAGTCAATGGTAGCAAGAAATAGCAAGAACGTGTTGCGGTTATATATTGGCTGTATGATGTGTCGTCGATTGAGGCATAATAGAGAAGCAAATGTCAGCACCGCAAAAACTAGTGGTATCTCCACTCAGTGGATCGATGGAGCTAGGTCAACAATGGACGACGCTGGGAGTGTTTATTCTGTTGCTGGTCTATTGCTTCCTCATCATCGGTGCAACTCGGCTTGTGATGCAGATATTTTGAAGAAAAGTAGGCCATGGCATAGGTACGAATTCGAATCTGCAAGGGAGACGGCGTGGCGCAAGGAATTGAATGCCGTTGCCACCAAGGTGCCATAATGAAATTAAAGTAAAAGATGTAAAAGTAAAGCCTTTGCTTCTCTGGTGTATGATTAAAAGACTGAATGTTCGTGATGGGATGTGCTTAGTACCTTTCTCGGCAGTGCCATTTCGATGCAAAGGTCGTGGCTGATGGATATTTGATTCCTGCTCTTTGCCAGATTGGCAGGCGCGACCGTCCAAGCTGCAGCCTGTTGTCATGCAACCTTGCCGTGTTGCTTCAAAACCGACCTAGAATGCAACAACAACGGCAGGCACTCTTGATGTAGTCAGCACTTGTATATCTTGTATTTAGCACAGTAAGACAGGAAGTCCAACAGTTGCGGCAGTCCTTCTGCGAAAACACGAGGCATTTGGAAATGTCGGATGCAATGCTGGGATCGACTCTATTAGCACTTGGAGGATCCATCACTGACTTCATGACTGGCCTGGTGTCAGCATTTTAGCTACAGATGATTGTGTTGGAGAGGTGAGTTGAGTTGCACGAAGAACCATGACGAATTCTGCAACAGTCCTGTAAGCCCCAAAAGACAGCTTGTTGGAGTTCACTGCTGTGGTTTGGGGGACAGAGGCGTGAAACGCCTGGGCTGAACTGACAAAATGGCACAGGTGTTGTCGTTGGAGAATGAACAGCCCGATGTATCTCGGCCCATGTGTTTTCCGGGGGATCAGATAGTCCCTTTGCCATGTGTTTCAAAGAGATTGATGGCCACCAAATTTATAGCCACACAGCCAGGACACCAATCTACGGGAATCTAAGGGACTTTGGGATCCTCACCATGTGGGTAGGTCCATTGGTACCCCATGACATGCTTGAACCACCAATCCGTTGTTATGGATCCCATTGTACAGTATTTCCCAACATATTCCCCGGTTGGTATCTGTTGGTTTCAAGCATTCGGCCGTGTTTTATCCCACTACTCAGATGGGCCATGGGATTAGTTGCTTAGCTAGTAATGGGGTATTCAATTGTTTTGTATTTGATATTCCAGTGACAACTAAACAATGTAATGGGATATAATTAACGATGAACCATAGGGCCGGATTGTTCAAACATAAGTTACAACTTAGTTATAACATGTTATAACTAGTTAATTGGGATATAATCCTGTGATATCCTGTCAAAAACAAGTCAATTGACTAATCCCATGGCGCCGGCACCAGCCGAGGTGAGTCTGTGGCTGGGTGGCTTGGTCGGTGCTGGACTCTTCGCCACCACCGTGGTGGTGTCGCTGGTGCCGCTCTGTAGCGACGGCGGCGCCCAGATGGACGCGAAGGCGCTGAGCCGGGACCTTGGAAGCTTGGAACGGAGGCCTGAGGAGCTGTGGATGGGGCTGGGATCCAATGAACCAATGGGGTTTTTGATGGTTTTTGGGATCCAATGAAACCAAGGGATTTCCGAGAAAGATCCATTGGGATATAGGTGTGTCTGAAAATGAGGTACTTGTACCTTCATGTAGAGTTACGAATTGAGTTTCCAAGCACGTGATAGTAGGCCCAACATTTTGCCATGTTCGCCATGTTTGCCATTTTCGCCATGTTGATGGAAGATTCAACTTGATTTGAAACAAAATCATAGATGTATAACAACAATTTCTGGGGATATTTCATGGGATATGTCATGGAACATATGGCATTTCACATTGTCCAAAAATTGGTTATTTATCCTCAATTTATGGCTGTTTTTACTGGGGGAAATGAGATGTTCCAAACCATTCGGTTTTATATGTTGGCAATGAATGGAAATGATCTATTCCGAGACACACAAACATTAGTTTGGATGAAGCTATAACCTCCGTCAGCTGAATCAACTGCACAGCTTCAGGACATGTCAAGGCCCTATTCAAGTCGCTTCGCGACGAGAACCGCCCGCACCCAGAGAATAGGACAGAGAGGAAAGAAGCAGGCCTGCTTCGCCCAACCAAAAGGCGAGTGGGGTCAAACTTGGCCGTCCTTGGCCTTAAGTCGGGGCGAACAGGAGCTCACTTGCGCCCGGCTTGGGCCTAACTTGCGCCAAACTCGCACCCAACTTGAGCCCAACTGGGGTCCAACATGGCGCACGTTTGGGTGCAAGTTGGGCTTAGCATGCGCAACTTGGTCCTTTGTGGGATCTGGCGCCGAAGTTGGACCCAAGACAAGCCCAATGTGGGCAACATGGCCTCGCGCCCCCATATCCCCCCATCAAAGCCAAAAAACGTTGGAAAAAGCGGTAAAAACTGTCAAGGCTGCGAACGCAGCGACTGGGCCCAACTTATCCAAGTCAGTTCTAACCTGCCGCAGCTTGGCACCTTTTGGCGACAGCTTCGCACCAAGTTGGGCCCAACGGACACACAACATGGGGAACATTGATTCATACGAAGCGTCATCGACAGCAAAAAACGTGGTAAATACCACTAGTATCCACTAGTGAAAACGGATGTTTTGTGGATTTCGGATTGGGCCGGCTATGCCCCCACATTGAATCCATATGGACCTCAACTTGGGCCGAAGTTGCTCCCAAATGGGCCCCCAAACTGCGCCATCTTGGAGCCAAGCTGGGCCGAAGTTGGGGCCAATTGGTCCAAGTTGGGCCGAAGTTGGGGCCTTGCTGGCCGAAGTTCCAATGTTGCGGCCATGTTTTGATCGAAACGGTCCAGTTGGACGATTTTGGGCCGATCTGCAAAATGCACTTTTTGGCGGCCTGGTCTGTCGAAAGTGGCCCCCCAAACTGAAGCTGCGCCAGTCTGACAGATCTGTCCGGTTGCATCCACTCCTACACTATCACGCCTCCGCACCTTTGGCGCAGGCGGGTTTTGAGGCAAGGCCGACGCGTCAGACAAGGATTTCGAAGTTTGGCCAACGTGCTGGTGATCACCTTCGCTTGCTTGGGCTATTTCAATGCTTTCCTGGGCATTGTTATGACAGCCTGCTATGTAGTCTATGACGCCTGGCAATCATAGAACTGTTGGTATTTGCAAGACGACATGAACATCATGAACTGTCCGGTGCTTAGGGGGTAAGGAGCTATGGATATCCATGATCCCTATGAAATATGGAGCCAAAAAACTAGTTGCTAAGGGTTTTCCGACCACATAATGCTGAAAACATTTCGAGCGCAAACTCAGGTTTTGATCACTCTACGTGAGACTTCCAAGACAGAGACGCAAGCGAACCCTCCTGATGCACGTCCATCGGTGGCCGAGGAGCCAGGGCCGGCGAGCTAGAAGTAACAAGCATCACAGCAAATCCCTGCAGCCAGATATAATCGTTTGAACATGGTTGAAAATAAATGAAAATATTTAAATATATGAAATAACGTTTTTTGTGTGTTTTTCTGATCCCAGTAGTTGTGGAATGCCAAGGCTGCTTGAAAGCTGCAGACTTGGTCAAATTGCGGAAACCTGCAGAGGTGGGGTGAATCCCACTTTGTTCCAGTTGCCATCTTTGTCAGGACCTCTCTTTCATCAGTTCCAGTTTCGGTCGCCGGAAGTCATTGTCCTTCCAAGCCCATTCGGGCTCATTGGTCTTGACACATGTCTCAGGCGACGCTTGGCAACTGGAATTGGAAGATGTACCCGTGATCCATCTCCGTTCGAAAATTGACTTTGATATACTTTGATACCGTGCAAGGATTCATTTGCTCAACAATGTGACATACTCGTAGTGAGTGTGACGTTGTTCTTCATGACCCGTTTGCACTTTGATGAATTTGGGATCGATTGGGATGGCGGAATTTTTGTCGCTGTTCGCCTGAGGAAGATGCTGAGGAGATGTGCTCGCAACGTTTGAAGCGGCATTTGGCATGGAACGGTGCATCTGCCGGAGTCATGGAGAAGGTGGCCTTGGAACGTGGGAGGGTCCTTTGTTTTGCGGGGAGCTCTGTAGGAGGCTGGCTTACAAAAGGCATGCTGGTGTTGGAAACGTATGTACAATATTGTATAATGAATTTATTGATATGAGGGTGCGTTTATGCATCATTATATTTTACATATTTTGGACCATTCAGTAGTACATCTAGTGATTCTAATTTAGACAAATCTAGACTATCACATTGCGCGATGTTCGAGGAAATCTGAGCCGTACTGAGCGGTCGCTTCTCGGCTGCTGAGGTGAACTTCTTTGTCGCTCTGCCGTTCCGTCCCTTCTTCTGCCTAACGATGGCCACGGTGAAATGGGATCCCGTGGTCAATGTGGTGATGCCTTTCTGCGTGTGCCTATTCTTACCATTTGGCAATCCCCTGGGCAACAGCTACAAAGCGCCTGATTGGAGCTCAATGCTAACGATCAGTGGACTGGCTGTGGTGGGTTTGCTGTTGTGCCTGGACCAAATAGGCATGCCAGATCGCACTTCATGCCATGTCCCCCACAGTTTTTCTATGCAGAATGGATTTCATCTGGATATTTTTTGCTTGGCTGAGAAGCTATTTTGAACCTGAAAATCCCTGTGCTGAAGCCATTGAGGGTCATCAAACATAAATTACAGTATGTCCACCTGCCACACACAGGATACTGGACGAACGCCCAAAGGTCAAGGTGTTGATGTTGTTCAGGTTGTTAAATTACTTATCGTTATTCACTGGATTATTCTTTCAACATCAGAAATTTGGATAAACCCTCCAACATTTCCCTTGAACAATGAATGGCATTACAAATATATGTGTTCCCTATAGTTATATCATATTATATTGTATAATACATTATATAATATTCTATATATATATACACATAATATCCTGATTAACTTGTCGATATGTATGAGGATGCCTTAAGTGCTCTAGGTCAATCAGACTTGGCCTCTTGGCCCGCGGCTGTCCCGGACATTACATCGGACGCCTGGAAATGGGGTTGGTCTGATGGGTAAATGGGACAAGAAAAGGTCTATAAAAGGGTAGTTTCCAAAAAAAACACAATCTATCATCCCAATCAAATCCCTATTTTTACTGCTTAAATCAAATCCAATGAAATCCCTATTTTCGACAGCTAAATCCACTTAAATCCCTTATTTTTGAATGGTTCCTTCCATCATTTTGACCGTTTCTCGTTGAGGTGCCCCTAGGTGTGCTCCACATCTAGAATTCTGATTGGCAACACCATGCAAGGTCTGAATGGATTGGGAAATTCCGACCTTGAATGGGAACACCGCCATATAGGAATTGGGAAGTTTCCAAAACCGGGATGAGTATTTGCTTGTCTAAATCTAGAGTATCGAAAAATCAACCGGTTTATCATCATTTTAACCCATTAGAGTACGCAGCCATTTTAAGGTATCCATGTTGAAGAAACCCAACGGTTTCGGAGAGTAAGTCTCATAGCTTGAGATTGGACCTGAAATGACCAACTTGCTTTCGGTGGTCGGCGTCTTCCTGTTGACTGGGTTTTGTGGGATGTCAAAAAAAGGTTTCACCACGAAAAACGAAATTGCTTGTACGGCACAACTGAGGATTCGTTTTCTTTCAATGGATCACCTTTGTGACAGCCTTGCTATGGGTTGGCTTGCTTGCTGGCGAGATTGTGGGAGCATTTACCGTACTTGGTGCAGTGATTGGAATGTCGCCCACCACCATGGGTCTGACTCTGCTGGCCTTCGGGAATACGGTTGACAACGTCTTTGCCACCATGGGATTGGTAAAAAATGGCCAGTCCCCTGTGGCCATCACCGGGGTGTATGCAGCAGACACCTTTACCATGTTCTGCGTTTGCGGATGCATCATGCTCCTGCTGTGCATGAAAACTGCAGCAGCTGTTCCGGTAGCTTTCACACCCTGTGCTATGACTCTACTCATCGTGATCCAGGTTCTGAATGTTGGGAGCCAGGGTTCCTGCAAAGTTGTTTGAATATAATATATATATATATTATATTTGCTTTTTGCACACTTGGGGTGTGGGGAAAAAGCGTTTTTGCAAGAGAGAGAGAGAGAGAGATGTTCAAAAAGGAACAGGGACATCAGATACACAGTGTCAAGTGAAGCCTCCAAACATGTTCGCATCATGGAATCTGCAGGTGATTCTCGCCACCACTTGGCTTTGGACGAAACAAAACCAATGGAAAATGCCAAAGGTGCTTGGAAAATTCCTTTTGGCAGCTTGACATTGACAGATTTCCGAGTCTGGAATTGAACTGAACCCGAACCCAATGCATGGATGGGTCTCAGGGCTGGTGCTTGCAACAGCTGTGAGGACCACTGGCCATCCTCGGCCCGTTTGAATTCCTTGGGGTCCTCTTTGCAGCGCTGTTTCCAACTTTGTGCATGAAAAAAGCATAAAAAGTGTGGTATGGCTTCGTAGTAGAGTTTGGGCTTTGAACCGAGGCATGCTACCCTTCCGCCTTGATCTTGGGATTTCTGCTTGAATACATCATCCGCAAATGATTGACCGACTGCCAAAGTTTGCAGTTGCAGAAGCAGCTGGCAGAGATTGCTTGGAAGAAAAGTGGTGGTATATTCAATGGGCCAGGCTTTACAGCAGCCTGTATCAGAGTCAGGTTTTCTAGGTGTTCAAAGCAGGAGCGACAAGAGTGTTTCATCTTTGCTTTTCACAGAAGAGGTTGCTTGGATGCTCAAGTTCAGTTTGCAGACATGAACTGTGTACTGCACGTCGTGTTGCCTTGAGGTCAAACATGTTTTTTTCACAGAAAAAACAAGCCCTTCCTTGGAGCACAACGGAATCAACTAAGAAGTTATACAGTTCGACGTTTTTCATCATTTCTCACCGCCAGCAAAGCCCTGACAGATTACAGGTACTATGGGTATGTCTCAAAATTCCGATTCTGGGAGTTTCAACACCCACTTGGCTTAGACCAAGTTTGGGCTACACCCGGTATGAATTCACAGAAGTTTCGCTCACCTGAAGCATCCATGGCTAAGCGGAGCTGGTGGCGAGGTTTGCTGCTCCTGGCTGTGTGCCAGGCCCACATGACGGGATATCTTGAAACGCTCAAAATTAAAAATAGTAGAAAAATGACGGAAACTGGTAGAAAATGATGGAACATGTTGATTGACCAATAGATTTTTGGGTATCAATGGCTACTCAATGTTCAGACAAACTCGCATGGCTGTCAAATGAGTCCCCGGAAGCCAGGCTCAGGAGACAGAAGAAGCCCAGTGCTTGCAAGATGGGAAGAAATTGGATCCAGAGGTCCGCTGGGTCTGGAGGAAATGACTCCGGTATTCTCCCCCAATGATTCAACTTTGGATTCCAAGAATCGCACAGTTTAGAGAAGTGAGTACAGGCAAGTGAAACAGCTTGAAACGTTTGCGGATTTCTATCTCAGCCACTTCTTAAACCCAAGGGATCGCAGAAATGTTCTATCCCTGAGTTTGTGGAAGGCGCTGTCCTCATTCACTTGGCATGGACTCGCAACAAATGAGTCCGCGGCGTTTTACAGGTGCCTGGTATGTTGTTGCATGTTTTGGCCAAGGGTAACGAGCTTCTCAAAAAGGTCACTTAATCAATATCAATTCTTTCACGGTCATATCAACATAAATTCTCAGAATGTGTGGGCTCCCAGATGGCAGCTAGCTCCCCCAGTTGGGCCACCTTTGTTGGCAGCTCGGACCCATTGGTGAAAAATGAAGTTGACTACAAGGGAAACCTATTTACCTGCGCATCAGCAGCTCTCATAAGCCAATGCTTGCAGTAGATATTGCTGTGCTCTGTAATGACTGTAGTGTCTATCTGTATGTATAGTATTCTTATTTTGCTTGTTTTCACCTGATTTCAGGTGCTTGCATGATGTCACTTCGCTACAAACCATGTTCAGCGCGTTGTATTTCAGCATTGCTGACGCCCCAGAAAGCGTCTCTGTGAAGGACGGGCAAGCTGCGACAGTTGGTGGAACGGTTCTGATGAAGTTTCTCAGTCAGGCTTTCATGTTCAACTTAAGTCAAAACCACACACACATTGAAGTTCAGCGTTTAAGTGTTAGCAGCACAAAAGGCCCAGGACCTGTTGTTGAAATCATATGGTAGATGTATGCAATACTCATCTGCCTACGGGATACGTGTCATCCTAAACAACCCAAACGATGAATCCCTATGTGCCATGATGTGCCATTATGTGCCATGGTCAAGTGATTGATTATCTTCCCACATTGGGGCATGGTCATACCGGAGTCATACTAGTGGCACACTTGCAACATCTTGGGTCAACCGTAGGGGTTTGCCGAAGCTAACAAGGTTTA
>Ga0126342_10013997_pt1 | contig 14180 bp, 13 predicted proteins | sample Cyp1metagenome_FD_92528 | JGI IMG/M metagenome (GOLD analysis project Ga0126342, IMG submission 92528) | Coral microbial communities from Lord Howe Island, Old Settlement Bay, Australia - Cyphastrea 1 metagenome | ecosystem: Host-associated > Invertebrates > Cnidaria > Coral ...
GATTTAATGGGATTTAATGGGATTTAATAGGATTAAGATTTAGTAATGCTTAATATCTAGTTGAATTTTAATTTGGATTGAGGGGAAATTTTGACTTAGTAAGTGGTCAGCGTCCATTGTAATAATGTTATAACCCATGTATAGATGGGATAACCCACAACACTGACAGTTCTCTAAGAACTATATGTACCCTCCGTTAATCAAACGTGGCAATAGAAAATCCCTATACACTGATTAAGAAATGGAGGTCTTAATGATGGTTCAATGGGAACATCAACGGTAAATCGTGGATTTTCCATTGCCATGTTTGAGTACAAAAGGGTAAGATTTGGCAAATTTCATAATTAAGGGCGTTGCTTGCAATTAAGGTTGGGGGTGTCCGATTAAGGGTTTGCAGTCTTTCCAAGCACCTTGGTTTGATGCAAACTGCCCAATGACAAAATCAAAATGTGAACCAGAAAAAATGTGAGACATGACCCGCCTGACCCTCAGGGACCATCATGCTGATGGCCATAGTGACCATGCAAAAAAAATCATTTAAAGGTTTTGCGAGTTTGTGTTTTGGTGGCCCGGTGGCCCCGCTCAAAAAGAAAAGAAGCCAAATAGTTCCGACCGCGCAGCAATGATCATCCTTTTTTTTTGCGATGAGACTGGATGAGACAACACCCCTCGTGTCAACACCCAGCAGTGACGTCGGTCGCCAAAAGCTTGGGGTCGTTGGGAGAGAAGGTGCAAATCTTACTAAGATTCTGTAAGATTCTGTAAGAACTACATCCAGTTCTCCAGACAGTTGTAGCTCTAGTTGGTTGCTATCACTCCAGAATGGCTACAGGCCCCATCTCAGGTAAATCTTGACACACATTTCTAGTCATCAAATGGCCCATCTTAGATAATTTGCTTTTATTCTTAAAGCTGGTTACACAATATGTATGTATACTACTTTATATGGTATATATACTTATATATAATTATATATATATGTATAAATAAATGTAATCCCAGCGTATAGCAAAAGAGTCAAGGACTTGTTATAACGTATCCAAGGTTTACCCAGATCATCACATCACCCAACCACCACTGCTCGTCTCGCACCTCGCTCTTCTCCCGCTTGTCACGGCTTGCAGACCTTGAGGATCCGATTGGCACATTGGACCAACTGTCAAAAAATGTCAAACATGGCCAGCCTTATAGGCCATGATACGCAAAGTCTTTTAGATCAGTTGGACAAGGTAGATATCAATAGATATCAGCTATATCCAACAAGCAAACTCTTTGAGTTGGATAAGGTATACGAACTCAGAGCTCTGGCTGGCGCCGCGGTGAACGGTCGACCTGCAGCAGCGGGATCTGAATCAACAGAAATGGTGGCGTTGGAGCGAGAAGAATGTTGGCTTTCAACTTTCAATTTAAACAAAATTACGGGATTAAATTAGGATTTAAGTGTTGGATTAATCCCACCATTTGCTTGAAGCCATCCATTATAGAAAAAAAATCTGCGTTGAAAGCCACATTCAATTTAAATTTCAATTAATGTTCGATTCAGCAATTTAGCGGACATGGTGGGCAATCAGCGGCAACATAAGGATTTCATCATTAAAATTACGTCTGAGTTTGAAAAGTGGAGGTGCAAGAAATGATTGCATCAGCACCCCTCAAGCAAAAAACTGATGCAATTACCCAGCAAACATGAGAGTTGTATAAGATCTTGGGGTTTTATGGTTCATTGAAGATTATCCAATAAATTGTTGGGCCTTTGAGCAAGAAAGTTAAGGACTGAAACAACCAACGTGGGTTTGCACCCAGAATTACCGAAGACTATCGTCTCAATAGGGTCTGGGCTGTGGTACTGTTGATTTTCACGGTAAACTTCAGATCTACAACATACTTAAGCGCAGGGAATGGTGGTTTGATATTTGTTGCTACAATAATATCATGATATTCATCATTTCTTCACGTTAGAACTGAACAAGCTATGGAATCGTTTATTTGTTCTTGCGGCAATGCACCATTTATCCTAATCTATGATACGGACCTTGGCGCTACGATGTGTGGTTCTCAGGCACTTGAACCATCGTGAAACATCGCCAAAATATAGCCTCTGGAGATTTAAGACAGCTATGAAAATCCCCGGTTTGAATAGGTAAATCATATATGTATATATATATATATACATGTATATATATATATATGTATAGATATATGTATGTATAAATATATGTGTATATGTATATACACATAAATGAGCCATCTATACCATAGCTATGTTAAAGTACCGGAGGGTAATTCCCAACCCAACTAGAACTATCATGTGGTTGGGAAACCCAATGCGTACTTGCCTCCACATGCAAAATATGGGACTATGGGAATATGAAAATTCCAATCGCTCCTACTGGATAGAATATAACTCATGCTTTCCATTGCTTTCCCTCACATCTGGCATAGTCGTGTCCGGACTCCCTCTGCCCCACATGAGAAATGAACTTGCATATGATAACTGGTTGGCGGTTTTAACCATCTTGAAAAATATTAGTCAATGGGAAGGATTATCCCATATATTATGGAAAATAAAAAACGTTTGAAACCACCAACCAGTTATGTTCATCATCAGGGACCATCAAGGACATGTCCTTGCACTCGGAAAATACCATTCTGATCTCCAATTCAACCTCAGCCTAGCCAACAGTTGGAGCGCTGGTAGAGACCATATGCTTAAGAACGCCAAAAAAACGTCAACATCTTCCCTATTTATATACATATATATATATATATATATGTGTGTGTGTGCTATGTATATATATATATATAAATATTATGCATATATATATATATGCTATGCACATATATAGATAGATAGATAGATAGATAGATAGATAGATAGATAGATAGATAGATAGATAGATAGATAGATTCCCCAAACGGTAGATTTCCCATTGGAAACATTTTATCAACCAAAAACCGGCCTTGACAATCCCAGGTCTCCAGAGGTATCCATAGATATTCGCATTTGGGTGGTTTCCTAAAATAGGCTATCTCCATTGATTAATGGTTAATAATGGTTAATAGTGATTAATGGTGATTAATGGTGATTAATAGTGATTAATGGTGATTTACCCTCTGGTAAACTAACATAGCTATTGAAAATGGCCACTACAGTAGTCCAAGTTCCATGGCATCATGGCTTTATATACAGTAGTCCAAGTTCCATGGCTTTATGTGGAGGTTTCCTAAGTCATGGGGCTACCCCAAGTCACCAATTTTGCCCAGTTTCAATACTAAGTCATGGTCTAATGTCTGATTTGGGGTAGCCTCTGGTAAACTAAAATAACTATGGACAATCACAATTTTATTCAGCCCTTACATAGGCCTTATGTATGGTAGATACCTCCAATAAAAATAGCTATTGAAAATGGCCCAGTCGAAATAGTTGATTTACCCAGCTATAAAATGGTGGATCTTTCCATCGTTTTTTTTTTTTTTAATATATTTACCAGAGGGTAATGTGGGTAAAACCATACCATAAACCACACATTTTTCTGGGGGCATTGGCCTGGTCACGCGGTTTCTCAGACCCGCGGCTGAGTGACCTAAGTTGGGCGCCTTTGGATCCAGGGGTTGGTTGAAATACCTATGATGGTGTATCCATGAATGATGAAGGATATTTTTAAGGCTATTGGATACTTATGATTCTTGGAAAAAATGCTTAGGATGATTTATGATACTCATCACATCTTATAACTATAACGGATGTTAATGGGGTTTATAAACCAACTCAGAACTATATATAGTATTCATGGATATTCATGTGTAAACCCACAAACATCACTGGGCTGTCAAGTTTTGGTTGTACGTATACCGGTCCACCAGTCTCACTGGCTGAATGTAGAGATGTCCATATCATGAAAATTCAGCCAGCAAAGCTGACCAACAACCACTCATATGGTAAACCTCATGCCATAAAACCATTTCCCGAGTTTGAGATAAATCATGATAAATCTAAGTATGAAATTTGGTTTCTAGCATTTTCTAGCTTGTTAGCCCTAAAACTGGGATGATGGGATGATTTATAACAATCACCCATTTCTGGTTGGTTAGGATGGTATTCCACTGGCGTTTGTTCACCCCACAGCATCAGCGCTGGGTCCAAGTGCGCTCGTCGTGGAGACCGTTCCTGGAGATCCATGGAGCATGGGTCACCCTGAGATCTGGACCTGAAAAACCCATAGATATCGAAGATATTCAAAGATAAGATGTCTGTGATTCATAGATATTCATGGTTGATTCATGGTTGATAATTCCATTCATCTAATATGAAACACCCCCATGGGTCGCAAATATTCTTGATTCCATCCCTTACTAACCATACTAAACCATGCTTCCTCCAGATTCCTCAGGACCATATGGTTTGCACAAGTTCCGACTTGGGACTTGGACCACTTTTCTGACTTTTCAGACCCCTTCAGACCCTTTCTAAGAATTCGAGCAAACTTTTTTTTTGGAAGATGATTGAAGTCTTGAGGATCCATGGCCTGTCATGATGATATCCCTGAGTGTGTAGTCCGTAGGGCCAAGTGTTGGTTGATACCTATTTGGTGCACGTGCCTACAGTACCAGAAGAACAATGGCCCACTGCGGATATTGCGGTTGGCGAGTCCAAAAAAATGATTTGCGGGGTGCAACTCGGGTGCAATTTTGAAGAGTGTATCAAATCTCGCGGTTTGTTTGTCGTCTTGAATGCATTTGTGCAGCCGCCCAAGTGTAATTTTTCACCAGTAAGTTTGGTTGCATTCGTTGCATTCGTCTAAAGGAGAGGTTTTCATGATGTTCATGTAAAGGGGGCCGCTCTGACGTTGTGAACCAGATGTCTGTGCTCATTTTGTTCACATCAATCCTGCATGTGGGGGAAGGCTTCTGGAGGGGTCACGGGGCCGCACTTCGCATGTCGATTTTGGAACCTTTTTATGGGATTTTATGGGCCATCTTTGATTCTTTTTGAAGCGGCTTGGTAGCTCAAACATCGTAATTTTTCACGTAGTTGACAGAATGTTTACTGGTTGGTGGTTTCAACCCCTCTGAAAAACATGAAAGTCAAATGGGAGTATTATTCCCAATATGATGGAAAGTCATGAAATTCATGTTCCAAGCCACCAACCAGACATTAACCATTGTTAACCATTATATAACCATTAAATAACCACCATTAACCACTAGTTTAGAAAATGTTTACAGTGTGTTTGCGTCTGAAAAAACTGCCCAGGGCTGCAACATGCATTGGATCTCATTGGATCGATTTTCGTCCTTCACAGGGCTGGCATTTTTGGCTTCACTTCCACTCGCCGACCTTGGGATATCTCAACAAAGTCGGGAATGGATGGGAAATGATGGGAATATGGGAAAACCTGGATCCAAGATGGATCCAATTTGTTGAACCTGGGCTTTGAAAGGTTGAACTAAACAGGGACGACCTGAGAAGCTACTGATTTTAGCACGGTCCGATGTGGGGTGCCGTGCACTCCAGCAGCCCAATGTTATAACTTGACAAGTTATGCAAAAACCATCAAACAATATCAAAAACCACAATTTTTGCAAGAATATAATATATACGTATAATATTATATAATCACGTTTTATCATGCTTACATATTTTGAGTAAATTGGAGGATGGGATTATGATTTAACACACACCGATTGATTCTCTGTCGGATTCAAGGCGCCGTCGGGCTCTTTGATCCTCCGCCTCGCGAGAGATAAGATGGACTCAAAAGAAAGTGAATTTGAACATGGATTACTATATGTGGAACTATGTGTATGTATATATAGATAGATAGATAGATAGATAGATAGATAGATAGAAACCCCAAGAAAGGATAGACGAGGTGACATTTACCACTTTTTGTTAGATTGGGATTTTAATTCCTTGTCTTCGTGGGGGTTGCTACATTCTTTTAAAATGACCATATGAATAGCCTAACCAAATTCAGTAAAATAAGATGAACAAATAAGATCCAATAAGATGAATCATGATGAATCCAGTTTTTTAAAGCAACTGGTTGGTGGTTTCAACCTACCCCTCTGAAAAATGATGGACTTCGTCAGTTGGGATGATGAAATTCCATTCCCAATATGATGGGAAAGTCAATCCAAATTCCATGGTTCCAGTCACCAATCAGCACCGATATTAACCACTATTAACCATCATTAACCATCATTAATCAGTATTAATCAGTATTAATCAGTATTAATCAGTATGAACCACCATCCAATCAGCACTGATTTAACCAGCCACTGATTTCCCTGAGATAAGGATCTGCGAAGGTGAAGTGTTGAAGTGTTGCAACGCACACCAAAAAAAAACAGGTGCAAGTGATTCTGAGGATGATTTCTTGCATCCTGAGTATATATATATATATACATAAATATAATGTATATATAATATATACAATTCTACAATTATATATATGTATATATAAACACCTTTTTAGATACTCTTTCTTCCCTCCAGTAAATTAACATGCAAAAACCATCATCAAATTAGATCATTTTCCGAAGGGGAAAACCCATGGGAATTTCCAGATGTTTCACCAGACGGTGGGGCGTGTCTAGTGAGGACACCGTCTCTTTGATGCTATCAAATTGATAGTGGATATCATCATTTACCCTGAGCTTTGTTGCTGAAGCCCCTAGTTTTACCTGCTCAAAGTGCAACAAATAGTAGATAAATTCCCAGTTTTGGAGTTGTTTGAAGCGGAATTCTCATTCCCTGTCTCAAGTTGAGACAAATCAGTCTTGTTGCATAAAACCCTAACTCTGCGCCTCAGAAGCATCTTCCTCCTTCTCATCCTCAAGTCATGCGCTGAGGTATCTGAATCAGAAGTCTTTGAGGCTTACCAAAGTTGAACATTACCCGGTGCCATCAAATGTGGCTTGCTTGAAAATCCAGCATTGATTTATTGATGATGGATATTGATGGATAATGTTCCCCTCACTCCCATTGAGTTCGGGGATTTTCCAGTGGCAGCCAGTGGACCCTGTGATATCTTGGGAACAATCACAGGCGTAGCCGCTTTGGAGGCAGCTATTAACTATATATTTGCATATCATATTCTCATCCTTTGCATCGAATGATGACTGTTTTACCTAGAAGAGTTGTGAAGAAGAGGTGTGAAACCAGCTTACAGTTTACAGTTTACCTCCTATTTTGATCCACTAAGTAGTCAGGAATTTGGGACATTCATGACTTTCACCGGGTGAAACAACGCACGCATTGGTGCCATCAAGTTGCGTCCTTATCTTCCTCCTGGCAGCTTCGGTGCTTTGTGGTGGTTCATTGTTAGAACATAAGCAACAAAACTACTAAATGATGGCTTCAAGAAAAGGGATAACAGTTGGATAAAACCTCAACATATTCTATTTCACCATCAAACATCGAGATGTAAATTTGACCATGAAAAAATGGGAAGTGAGTGAATCTACCCTTCTGCGCTGGCAATTTTCGGCCCAGGATCGCTATCCTTTCAGCTGTGAAAGGTCATCCCCTTGGTGAAGATCCAGCTGGCTTTGTTAGCCCCAAAACTCCAACTGGTGTATCATCATGTTCCCTTCAGACATCAATTTCATGGCTACCATGGCTACCATGGCTACCATGGCTACCATGTACTCAATTTTCAGACACACCCAAATATCACGTGGTTGGTTATATATCCCATTGTGTCGTGTCCCATGAATTCTCATGAAATATCCATGTAAAACAGTCGGCTAAACCATCTCTTTCCCACAGCCAGACCTCCAAATTCACACATTCTGGCTCTTCTTCCACCTTCTTCTTCTGCGACAGATCCGCACGTGGAAAAAAACGAAGCGCCCCAGCAAAAGCACAGGGTACTACTCTCGGGTAATTTGTTACATAGCTATGGAAAATGGCCCATTTATAGTTGATTTACCTATTGAAAGTGGTGATTTTCCATGGTTATGTAAACGTTTACCAGGGTACTAGGGTGCTGTACCAAGCAAACCATGCATTTCTCCAATTTTTTTGCTTAGTTTCAGGATACGGAGGAGCCCCGAATCTCACAAGCATCTGGAGAGTCAAAATCGGGCACCCAAAAAATATGATGAGCTTTACCTGGTTTCCTGTTAAGAATGGACCAACATCTGAGGTTTTGTGGGTCACAAAAATGATCCATACCCATCAACATAATGTTCCATCCTCGTGATTTCTTTCCCAGGATAGTTGCTCACCATTTGTTTCGGATACACAATTTTGTGATCCATGCAGATTTTTTTGCAATCAACACAATATGATGGATATAATATGATACATATAGATAATGTATATGAATGTAGTGATATGACGCAATTGTGCAGGGAGGAAAAGCATGTAATCCTTTGTCACTGGCCACATACCACAACCCTCCTGTACACAAAGGTTTAACATCATTTTCAAGTGACTCGACAGTAAATCAACATGTGTACAATACATACACACAAATTCTGGAACATCCACCATTCGCAAAATCATCATTTTCCCTCTTAAATTAGCATACAATAGCGGGGGGTATGCCGGTATGCCCCATGTCCAAACAAACTCACGTATAGACTCATGTTCAAGTGGGTCAACATACATCCTGATCTCTTAAGTCTGTCTCTTCTCTTGAAGATTGCTCCTAACTTCCTACACGGGAACTGGAATCAAAGTGGCAAAAATTTGTAAGCCAATTTTCGGACTGTGTCTGGCACTCCCGTCCCCCTATCTCATACTAAATTCATGTAAATCAATGCATTCCACTAAGGTTTCGAGGTTTTGGGGTGTTCATATTTGAGGAACATGGATTAACTAATTTACATCCCCATGCATCTGATTGAAACAAACTTTCGTTGGGGTAGTTGCAACCCTGTGCGTAGCCGCTAGGAAGGGTTCCATTGCCATGTGGTCTTGACTGGAAATAGGGTATCCCCGAAACCTTTGGTTTATCATAGTCTTCCCCATTAAAATTGCTGTTTTGGGGGTTTAGCCCAGCTTGAGACGCTGGGCTACATAATTATGATCATATTCCCTGATGAAATCCCTAGTGTTGAGGATAACATCCACTTGTTGGTAAGATCAATGATGATCAGTATCTCCATTGTATCCCAATTCATATGGAGGTTTCCTGAAATAGGGATACCCCTAGATCATCCATTTTAATAGGATTGTCAATCCTTGGAACCTTCCGGGCCCGTCCGGCCTTTCTTCGGCGTGTCGGCGCGGGCTTTTCGGGCTCCTGGTCTCAAGCAAGATCCCAGCTGCCCACCCCCCCAAATGACCACTTCCAATAGCTATTTAAGAGAGAAATAAATGATGAGAAACCATGAATTTTTGGGTACCTTATTTGAGCAGTGTTATACTGGTTGGTGAAGAACAGGATTCCCAGTTCATGGATTATGATCATCCCAATATATAAAGGGCAGTATAACCCCCGAAAGTAACATCAACAAGCGTTGATTGTTTTTGAACATTGTTCATTTCATGTTCATTTCATCAGTGCCTTCGACCTTCTGTCATTCCCTTCCATTGGTTGATTGATAGGGATTCGAGGAGTTGATGACATAACCATTGAGGCCCATAAGGTACAGTATTGGTCATTTCAGGTGCTTCACAAGCCAACAATAACACCCCAACTGGGTATGTAATCGACCCTAATCCGAACTTCTGGTAAGTTGTTGGATATGCTTCGTGGTTTAGGATTTCCGACATTTAATGTCCCAGATTAACCCTGGCTTAGAAAATGGTCGTCCCAAACGTAGTGCAGGATTTACTCCTACAAAATGGTAACCCTGCAATGAAACCACAAGTTTAGCAAAATCTGAGATTGACATTGCTAGTCGAATTCTCATGATCAGAGGCATGAGAATCAAATTTGACGACATACTTTTCCGGGGAATTCAACTCACACAACACTCCGAAGCCATTTCAGATAAGGAATTGACATTGTGTCTAATTGCCAATCTTAGATATCCTGCATGTCTTTCTGGCTGGCTTGTAAATAAATAAATAAACAAATAAATAAATCAATAAATACATGTGTATATCATATATACACATATCCAAATTTATAGCAAAAACTTAAAGTACAAACCCGTGGCCAATTTTCACCTTGGCCCGGGTTTCACCCACTTGCGGGAAATGGATCAAAAAATCCAAGTGCTTTACACATGTTGGTTTGATTATCCATTGGCAAAAACAAGTGGTTAATAGTGGTTAATAGTGGTTCATAGTGGTGAAATATTCATGGCAATAAAAAAGAAACTCATTCCACCCCACGGCAGAAAAATGAAGTCTTCAACTATCTCCAGTTCTCCTAAATGGCTAATAAGTCTGATTAGGAAGTGTTTAGTTTGGACCTATCCATACCTATCCCATTTTTCAGTTGGGAAAAACCGTGGAACTATGGATGCGGGTGCCTTCGTTTTGAAACTTCGTGCCACATGGAGAAAATGGTCTTGGGCCGGTCACAAAATGTTTGGATTCTGGTTTCGGTTGAGTCCGTTGGGTCCCTATTTTTGATTCTGAAATCCCGATTTTTGAGGGTAAAATATGTTCATGGTTGAATGATCTTCCCAGTTCACTGTCCTCCTCGGGGTCCTCATTGCCCTCATTGCCCGACTTTGGCCCCAAACGGGCTTCCTATGGGCATAAGAAAAACCCAACTAGGAAGATCATGAGATCTTGGGATGTTCATCGCAGGTAGAAAATCATAAAGGAAACTTAATTACTGTATGTCTAATCTTACGCGTGAAAATTATATCTATGTGTATGTATATATATATATACTGTGTACATGTATATATATATACACATCACTATATACATATCCAAACACAGCCAGCAGCAAAATCACATGAGAACATATTTATAGACTAATGATCTGGATCCCCGACTGGACATTCATTGGCTTCGACCGAGGGTCTCACGCAGCTTAATTTTGACCATTCAGGTGGTGGAGTCCCCTATGAAACACCATGACCCACATCATGAACAACGCATAGTGTGTCTCTGGCTGGTGCATTCGACCTCAACTCAAATCAATCCCAACTACGGAACACAGAAACAAATTCAAGTAGAAATCACAAACCTGACAATGTCTGTATGTATATAATAAAATACGTATAACATTATATAATATGTATATTGTATATATATATATATCTAATTATTATTATTATCATCATTATTATATTACTTATCAATAGTGTATCAATATCAATAGTGGTACATATTAGACAATATATATATATATACATATAATATAGAATATACAAAATATATTATATAAAATATGATATATATAATATAATACATAGTAAATAATATATAATATACAATATATCGTATATAATATACTCTATGATATATGACATATGATATATGATATGCGATTTGTGATATGATATATGATATATACTATATACTATATAATATATAATATATAATATATAATATATAATATATATTATATGATATATTATATATCTAATACGATTCGTATACCTAATACATATGATATATCCACATATTATATATCTAATACAAATAACCACTATCCAATTTATAATATAGCATAATGGCATAATATAGTAAAATATAATAAAATATAATTTATAAAACAATATAACTATGAATCTAATATAAACATGATATAATATAATCTAACATAACAAAACAAAATATATTGTAATGTAATATATTATAATATATTATAATATATTATAATATATTATATTTTATTATAATATAATTAATATAATATACTACAATATAATATAATATAATGTAATATAATATATAATATAATACATAATACATAATTAATCTAATATAGAAGAAACTACAGAATATAATATAGAGTAAAATAATATATAATAAGTGTACGTATATCTACACATGCATAACTTCCCCCTGTGTGTCTCCCCCGGGTCCCTTCAGTTTTTCAGTTTCTGCCTCCAGCTGAGATTGAAGCTGATCAATATCTGCTTCGAGTTCCCGGATGTGTTCCATCAACTTCCGGTTCTGCAGGCTTCGACGATACGACGGCGAGCGTTATATGGGTACTGACAATGATTGGTTGTAACCGGGATTCACAGTTTGTAGGTTATCATCTTCTCATTTCATCTCGGTGTATGGGTAGTAAAACCTTTATGATCATCAAACAGCTGAGGGTTTTGTTCAACTCCAAAGAGAGGTTCGTATGCATTGTATAGGTATTCCCTAAATATTTTTCAGATTTTCCCAGCCATGGAACAAAACATTAACTGACAGCCAGGTTTACTGAGTTTGCTGGTCAGTGTTTGGTGTTTTGGACATGGTCAAGTTGAGGGCTCAGATTTAAGGAACATGACTCAGAACCATCTCTCCTGAACCATCACAAAAAGTGTGAGCTCCATTGATAAGCAAAGAGTTGACCTGGCGCCTGGCACACCACATATGTTTGTATATATATTATATAATAATAATAATAGTAATAATAATAATAGTAATAATAATAGTAATAATAATAATAGTAATAATAATAATAAATATATATATATATGATATGTATACGTATGATCAATCTTTGGTAGTCCTCAAAAAATCATCTTTGCCGGATATTGGTTATTGTCCATGTTTTTCGCACAAAAATTGAAGGATTAAACTACCCTTTCCAGTCGGTTGGGGATCTATGGTGGTTGCTTAGAATGGACACGATCACGATAACCAAATTTGACCATGTTATTAAAGGGAAAACCAAACAAAAACCAACGGTTTTGGGGTACTCTAACTTGAAACACTTTTTTTTTAATGCACCTAAAATTTCATTTACAGTCAAATGCATCTAACAACCACACTTAGATGACATTCCCAAAAGGTAGAGAAATCTTTTCAGAACAATTAATACAGATGCTGATTTCTTGCCTCACAATTCCCAGATGTCCAAGTCTTCCATCTATTTGGAAGTTGCTTTTTAATTGTCTAACGGATAGTTATTAACTTTAAGTCCCCCGATTCGTGGCTTATCCCCGTTGTTTACGCTCACAGGATGATATTCCCTAATACATTGCAGCATAATCCACCAGCTCATCAACCGGGGTATAACACTGCTCAAGTACAAGTAGTAACAAGTGCATGGATTACATGGCAAGGCTTTTCCAGGCACCTGATCTCTTTTTTTGTTGAACTTCTCCACCTGCTGTTCCAATTTCTCCTGGCGCTGAGCCGGTCCATCCAGAGACCATTGAAAAAACCGAGAATCATCTGGCGGATAAACCCACAAAGGCAATGCATACAACAGAAAAAGACACACAAGTTTAGCATTTAGACATATACAAACGTATATTGTATATCTGTATTCATGTAAACAATTGCAATCACATATGTATTTATATTACATAAGTATACGCAGTATATGTATATATACATATTATATTTACATATTATATTTACATATTATATTTACATATTATATTTACATATGTATAGTTATATATATATATATGTACACACATATATATATATATATATGTATATATTATAAAGGATATGAATGGATCCTAATAATCTCCACGTTTCGGGTCCTCAACGTCCAGCTGCGCCTGGGAGTTGAAGCTGGGGGAAGGTTGATACCAAGATGGGGGTTTCCATAAATCAATGGGATTAACATGGATTACAGTAACCATCAAAAATGATGGTATGATGGGAATATATTGAGAATATCATGGGAATATCATTGGGAATATCAATAATATCATGGGGATAAGGGAATATCATGGGAATATCATGGGGATAAGGGAATATCATGGGAATATCATGGGGAAAATGATGACATGGTCAATCTTCGGTGGACCACAAAAAATGTATATAATCTTTTGCTGGTTGTGATAATTGTCCATTGATAGCAACAAAAACTAAAGGGCTAAACTAGGTCGCGCCGTGCCGGGTGGCCTGTGGGCGGCAGCCTCAGCGTCATTTTCCTACCGTGGTGTCAACGTAGCATCTCGTTGCATCATCAACGTCTTCCTAGTTGGTGGAACATGTGTTGACAACGTAGTATGATATCAAGGACGCGGTCGTCAAGACGTTAATATCCCACCCCACCCCACCCCACCCCACCCCATGTATATATATATAAATACATATATATATATATAAATACATATATATATATAAATAC
>Ga0126342_10013998_pt1 | contig 14179 bp, 14 predicted proteins | sample Cyp1metagenome_FD_92528 | JGI IMG/M metagenome (GOLD analysis project Ga0126342, IMG submission 92528) | Coral microbial communities from Lord Howe Island, Old Settlement Bay, Australia - Cyphastrea 1 metagenome | ecosystem: Host-associated > Invertebrates > Cnidaria > Coral ...
ATAAGTAAGTCTGCTCATATATACTCATATATTAAATATATACATGATTGCTTAGTAAATATAAACAAAACATATAATATAACAATTTCTGTATATGTATATATATATATATGTATATATATATATATGTATATATATATATATATATATATATATGTGTATATATATATATGTATATATAATTATGTATATAATATATATATATATATATACATAATTATATATATATATATTCATGTATACATATATACATGATATATACATGTTTCACACTGGAGTTCTGTAGGCCTCAGAGCAGCTATTGCGCCCACGCATCTCGCCGCGGCCGCTGACCAGCCGGGAGAGCCGAGGTCGCGCCGAGAAAATTCGGCTCTTCCATTGGTTTTCCATGAGTTTTCCACTGGAATGAAACAATGGGATGATGTAGAATGTAGATGTAGGGATTGTTGTTTTTTTTTGAGATCTAGTTCTTGCTGGAGAATGCAGATTCTGTTTGTTTGCCGAAAACATGCAGCAACAAGATCGTTCCGTTGTTAAGAAGCAGGGGCAGAATGGCAAGTAATCAGGAAGTAATAGGCTGAACTCAGAAAAATGGATCGCAGATGATTCCTCTCGTGTGACGTTTAGGATATCAATTTGGCATATTTTGGCATAATATCGGGTTGTGCATCGCATCTTATGCCGTGGTTTCCCAGGGTTTCTTCAAAGGTTTGGGATTCAGCAGCTGCACAAGGCGACAGCGGAGCATCGCCGAGATTTCACAAAGATCTGGCAGAAGTTCCAGCGGTGCCCAGTTGGCTCCGACAGCCACAATGGAAAACTCGAAGCTCAGGCCCGGGGCCCAACTGGGGCCCAACGCCGAAATGGATCCACTTACTTCACCATGTTGGGCCTGTTGGGCTACAGGACTCACGCGACGTCGTGCAGACCTCAGGAGATTGTGACAGAAAAACCACAGTGACCATCCAGTGACCACTGGTCAACCACCCAGTGGCTACCTGCGGCCATTGCAGCCATGGCAGGCATGAGTACTGGCTCGATTGCACCAGGTGGAAATATGGAGCAAAACATGGCACACATTTGGCAAATCCATTCAGACATGGAAACATTATACATGTGTAAAAAAACATGTGAAAGTTTGATTCTAATTTGATTGTGAATACGTTCAATCTGATTTTGGGCATGGAGTTTTTTGCGCCAGGCAATTCAGGCAAGGAGTTGCCGGACGCAGTTCGGGCCCTGCAAGTCTCGACTGTTCAGCAGGTACACATAGCTTGGGTCCTGACGGGAAAAGCTCCGGACCCCAGGTGTCCGGCAGACCCACTGCGCTGGCGCAAGCGCGATCCTTGCACAAGGAACATTTCTGGGGAACGTGCATGACAATCTTGAGGATCATGAGCATCAGGGTGAGGTGCCGAGGTGCCAGATGTCTTTGTTCACCGGAATCATTTTTCTTTAAGAAGAAACTCATTGGACTTGCGCGCAAGGAGATGGTTCAAGCAGAAGAACGATCCAGGAGCTGTGATCCTTCACTCTGAATTTCCGTGTGTGGTGAATCCATGTGAATCCAAAAATTAGAAAAAAAAAACAAATTGAATCATTTTAGGATGTCCCTGGCCTTGGAGGCAGTTCAGCCTCAGCATCTACAAGCGCCTTGGTCAGGCTGTCATGTCCCCCGACCCCGGACGTGAAGCACCAAGCGTATCAAGCAGTATCAAACAGTACCAATCACCACAACATTCACAACATTCACAGCATTCACATCACTGGTTCAGGTGGCTTTAGCCTAGTGAGATGTGGACCACGGCCGTGTCTTGGGGTCCCAAGATACATCAAGATGCGCTGAGATGCGCTGAAATGCGAAACAGTTCTCTAAGTTCTCTAAGTTCTCTAAGCATCCCAAGACTCCACCGATCCAACAGTTTTTTAGAGCCGACCTGGCTAATTCAGTGCCAAATTCGAGCCGGTTTTTTAAGAGGCTGTGCAAGAGTTATCATCCAAATCGAGATGTGTCACCTGTTTCATAGCATCGGTTTGGAAGCATTACTGAGACCAAAAGTTGAGATTCTTGTGCCACGTCTTTTGATTTCTTGTGGATCTTTGTGATAGGTTGACTTGACCTTGCAGACTCTTTCGGCAGATTCACGATGCACGGTGCTTCACGGTGTCCTGGTTTCGTTCATTTTGCTCATTTCGTTCAGCTTCTTCGTTGCCTTCGTTGCCGTTTCTTCCCGAGTTTTTTTTCCGTTGCGTTTCACCGCGAGGAGCTCAGAAATGCTGTCACGGCATGCATCCACAGGAATGGAGCCTAACCCGAGACCAGAACAATTCAAATCTTTCACATCTTTCACTTTGATTCTCAAACTTGGGGTCACAAAGGTACCTTTTTTTGATGCTTTTCATATTGCTTTTCATATTGCTTTTCATATTGCTTTTCATATTGCTCCATAGTCTAATGCATGTTTTGCATGTTTTGTGAATTCCTTCCCGCAGAGGGCGCACATGGCCTTGACGAGACAGGCCTCTGCCGCTGATCTTCAGTTGGCCGTTTTGACGTTTTCACATGACGTTTTCGCAACATTTTGTTCAGCCTTAACATCATCAACCACATCAACATCAACACATGACCTGTAAGAAGACATCTTTGCGACTGTGAATTCTACGACTCAGGACGTGAATGCAGATGCATCCTGTGTAATTCCAGTCAGATGCATCGTTCGGCGCTCAGCTGCCTTTGGGTGATGTGGGTGATGGGTGAAGAAAGCAGAGAGAAGAGAACGTGTTTGAGAACGTGTTCATTTTGTGTGCAGGACATCCAGGATATTGCAGGATGACAATAGATATGACAATAGATGAAGAGCGGGCCATGAGTCATATGAGTATCATATGAGTCATGGCAGTTGTGGGACGCCATGCAGATCTTTTGCAGATCGCAGGTTGATACCTGACCGTGCGCAGCCATGGCCGCCATACTTGGCGCCTGGGGTAGCCATGGTGACGTCGCCGATGTCGACCTCGAAGGCCTCCACGAAGACGTCCTCGCCGTCGTCGCCGCCGTCGCCGTCGTCGTCGAAGTTCGCGTTGACTCGGCGGCTCTTCGGCATCAGCCAGGCCCTCAGTGCCACACCAGTGCCACACCAGTGCCACGTACCGTGACACGTACCGTGACAGGTACCGTGACAGGTACCGTGACAGGTACCGTGGCACGTACCGTGCCCGCAGCCGTGGCAACGCCAAGTGACAATCGCCATGCCTCGCCTGAGGTCGTGAAGGAAAGTGGAAGGAGGTCGCGGTTCGGGGACTTCGGGGACTTCGGGGACTTCAGGGACTTCGGGGACTTCGGGGAGTTCAGGGAGTTCAGGGCAGGTTTTTTTTTGAACTTTTGGTGACTTTCAATGTAGAGTGTAGAGATGACATTTGAGCATATTTGAGCATATTTGAGCAACAGGTCAAGTGTGAAGAACTGAAGAACATTGCCATTGTTTGGCCCTTGTTTGGCCATGTCTTGTCTGTGAGCGCTGTGGACATCTGTGGACCGCGATGTGGCTCAAGAGCGAATTTAAATTCTTTGACGTGGCCCATCAAGCACCAAAGCATTTGAGAGGTGTGGAGCTGATCTTTGGGCGGAGTCTTGATCCTTTGAATTCCACTTCCTCTGACCTTTGTTTGACCTTTGTTACCTTTCGAAAATTGATGAACATTTTGTGTTCAACATGTTGAAATTTCATGAAATTTCAAATTTGTCTGTTTTCAACCAGATTTCATCCAGGTGAAGGCCATGGCTGAGAATGCCGCGCAGACAATTTTGGATGTGCTGATCTCAGCCGCATCACCTTGCAGGATCTACAGATGGGGTAAGAAAAGAAGCGACCGTATGCGACCGTATCCTTTTTCTATCACACAGCTCTCTATGGTGTTCCAATTTCTGGACAACTACCAGTAACATCCAGTAACTATCTGACCAGATCTACCAGGTGAATCCTGATTTTTGCACTTGTCGGCACAGGTCAAGTCCGGAGAAGCTAAGGGCAAAAAGAAGGTGCCAGAAATCGAAGACTTGTCGAACATCAACAAAATATCAACAACATATCAACAATTGCAACATATCAACAAAATTCAACAAAAAAATCAACAAATATCAAAGATATCAAAGATATCAAAGATGATGTGATATTATGATATGATCCTGATCCTGTTGAAAGATGAGGCATGACAAAACATGTTGAGGCATTTGTGTGCTCTCTGGACCTGCAGATTCACGCCACCAGAATATATGAACATTCCGTTGTCACAATTGATTTATGATGAAAAAAATAATGAGTTCTTAATGAATTTTATGAGTTTTGATAGTGTTGTTGAATGTTCTGAATGATTCATGATGAGTTTGTGCCACAGACGAGCGGGAGAGCCAATGCGAAGGCGGCAGGAGCACAGTTTCCAAGATATGGGTATGGATCAATACCTATTAATACCATTTTCAGTGGGATGAACATCCATTTACCAGCTATTTTGATGTTCACCAGGGGTACATATGGTGGACATGTGGCGGAGATGTCTCTGGATATCTGTGCACACTGTCAGTTCTTTCACCGAACATCAATTGGATTCAGTCGGATTCAATTGGTGTTGGAATGAAATCGTTTAAACATCGTTTAACATAAATTAACTTACCCTCTGGTGAACTAACATAGCAATGGAAAATCACCATTCTTAATGGGAAAATCCACTATAAATGGCCATTTTCCATTGCTATGTTAGTTCACCAGAGGGTAACAATAAATTTCTGTTCACCATTTATTCACATATTCAAAAATAAATGGTGAACAGATGTGAACAGCAATGGGAACCAGTTCAGTGGAGTTCAGAGCCACAGCTCAGCTCCATCTCTGACTTCAGTGACTTCAGGGCAGCTGCGGCATTCCCTGTTTGAATTCGTGTTTAAATCGTTTACCCTCTGGTTATGACTAACATAGCCATGGAAAATCACCATTTTTTAATAGGTAAACCATCTATAAATGGGTCATCTATACCATGGCTATGTTAGTCGTAACCAGAGGGTAATCGGAGAGATTTCGAGAAATTATTGAGATGATGTGAATCGATAGCCCAGTACAAAGGGCTTTGACAGGAGCTGGAGGATCCTACTTCTTGCCCCCGCAGGCGTGACACTTTCAACGATATGATATCACTTGATATCACGTACATCATGATGCAAACGCAAAAGACGTATAATGTTCAGTATGTTGCAGTATGTTGCAGTCAGACATCTCCTGTCATGCCCAGAGAAAGAGATGTTCCGAGTCTCAAAATGAAAGAGTCGGAACTGAGTCGGAACTCGGAACTCTCGGGACTCTCGTCGTTGAGTTGGGCTCCGGATTCCTGGCTCCTGGCAATTCCTGGCAGGCACAAGTGTTACAGACCACAGTGCAGGCGCAGCATGGCGCAGCCATATGTTGCAGATATGTGCCATATGTGCCAGATGGAGAATGATCATGGATGATGGAGATTCTATGCGAAGACATTATGTAAAGCATTATGTGAAGACATTGCACAGATTGTTGTAAAGGTCCACTTAGCGGACCCGTAAGCACGCAGACCTGATGAGACCCGTATCTACACTAGCTGCAACAGTAGATCAGATATGGTATGACATGGCATGATATGGTCACTCAATGAACATCACCACATGAAAAAGACATCTTAGGAGTGTAATAGAAGTTGCTTTCGGTTTTGGTATTTTTTTGTGTAAAGACGGCAGCTTCATGATTCATGTAGCTTTGCCTTCGGCCGTTTTTGGTGCTGCGTTGACGATGAGACAGGTGCCACGTCGCTTTCCTGGCCACTTCATGCCCCACAGGCGCTTGACTTATGCAGCTGGATGAAATGATCCAAAATCAAGATTTATTGACCTGAACGGATCTGAATTTGACCTGAATTCTGCCTGGACTTTGGATTCTTTGGCTTTTAGTTTGGATTCCGGCTTCGGCCACCGCCTTTTCCCTGGAACATTCCGCCATTCCGACCTGCGCCTTGGTGATAGGCTCTGCAACCATTGGAATCTGCAAGGATGGTGCAAAAAGGCAGAGGTGCAACTCATTTGGACATCCAGTGAGTCATCCAGTGAGAATTCATGAATTCTGCTTCTTCATTAAAGGATTCTCAAAGGTTCATTGAGCGTATTTGACGGTATTTGGGTCATGGATCACGGATCAGTGTCAGAATGCGTCAACTCCATCCAAATAATATTACTGTAAATATATATATCTAAATATCCATTTTCATCATTTTTCATCCATTTTCGCAGAAAACATTGGCCGTTTGAAGTGGAAACGATGGTTTTCCGGCTGAAACGATGAAGTTTGGAAACAGCGAAACTCAGTGATTTCCATGGGATTTCCATGGGATTTCCGCGACCTGCCAGACCTGCACCTTTGCTCATGGGATCGAAGAGTTGCACCCCGATGTTCAAGCTCAGCTGCTCCAGCAGAAGTGCCTCAGCTGACGACAATCTGAAGGATCCATGAAGGATCCATGAAGGATCCATGAAGGATCCCAGATCCATCGATCCATCTTCAGATCTTTGAAATTTGGAGATTTCATGAGATTTCACGAGACTTCAGGGGCATTTTTTGTTTGAGCAACAGTGGACTCGGTGAAACCGGTTGGTCATGTTATCAGTTCCGTGAGGCCCGGAATGCCTCCACCGACCGTAACGAAAGACGGTCGACTGGTGGCACCTTGCCGTCACCGAAAAAGGGATGCTTTGGAAGTGCCATGTGGAACCAATGCGGATCTCAGATTTTTTTTCGATATCACAGGTATTCACAGGTGGCAGAAGTCGACTTAAGATGGTTTAAGTACTGTTTAAGTATATTTATAAAATGGGTATTTACCCACAATTCATGAAATGCGGTAAAAGAGTTGGATGATTTTTGGTCGAAACTGAGGTACATGGTGTGACAAAGCCTGCAGGGAAGGCTCGTTTCTGGAAAGAATGTGAAGTACCCATCGTTACATCAGGGCGCCAGCCATGTTCTGGCAGGTTGTGGGTGGGGAATTGCCTGGTTCACTTCTCAGATGCAGATAGCATCAAGGTTTGCGTCAAGGTTTGGAGGTCTATGTCACGACAGGGACACCCAATCTTTGATGAAAGGATGAAACAAAGATGACTGTCGTGAGACAGAGCTAAGCTGCCTAGGCTACTCGATGCAAACGCTGACCAATATCTATACGGCTGGACAAAATTCCGTTCTTGGTCCAGGCCTGCCTTGGCAAGCCTTGGTGGTCCACCACCTTGACACAATGACATATCATGTGACATATCTTCACCCTCCTTTGGATGGAAGTGCGAATATGAGGGAATGGTTTCTATTTTTCTGCTTATGCACCAAACTGCATCAAGTTCTGGTTACACGGCTCTTCACTTGAAAGTTTGCACTATTTCTGAGGCGCACTCCCATTCAACGGCACCACGAGCTACCCTTTTAATTTGACAGGCACGGTCGTGTCAGGTTCTCCAAGTGGCCCAAGACAACATCTTCAAAATATCAACGTATCATCTCTCAAAATCCTAAACTCATGTAAACTCCGCAGATGATGTTGAGATATGTTGAGATATGTTGAGATATGTTGAGATATGTTGAGATATGTTGATATGTTCAGATCACCGGATATCGATGCCATCAACATGCCATCAACGGGTTCAATGGGTGGTTTCCAGGATCTGCGACCGCCCGCCTCGTCACATCCCTGGTGCCAAACGTTGACAAGGACCCGACAGCGATCCCTCAAATTGCTGATAGAAACTTGCTGCCCCTATTTCTGTTTACATGGTTTAGTATGGTTTAGTCATTTTCAACATGGCTCAAATGGCTCACATTGCCCAAGTGTGTGTTATTGTGTGTTCTTTGGATCCTACAGTTTGCACCAGGAGAATGAAGAGGCGGTGGTAAAGGGGGGGAAGGAGTTTCTATTGAAATATTTTGAAATATTTTGAAGTATATACAGTATATCAAGATATATCAAGATATATCAAGATATATCAAGATATATCAAGTACATCAAGTACATCAAACATTCCTGAGCTTTGAAGGTGCCAATTGGGCAATTGGGCGATGTTTGTTTCATTGGAAGTCTTGGAGTGTTTCCTGGCCTGTCTGTCAATACATTTGGTACAGGATGTATGTGAACAGTATGCTCAGTATGCCTATGCATTGTATGCCTTTGCGGAGCACAACTCAGTGCCATTGTAGGCCATTTTGCTGTAGCGAAATCGACACCAAATGCCAACGCTACGCCGCTACGCGCTACGCCAGGAACCTCCTGAACAAGAAAACACCAGCTCGCCAGGCCACCCTTGGCTGTGGATATCTTCCAGATACTTCCAGGGTGATGTGGATGGCGGTGGATACCAACTGATGTCACAGGCACGCCGACCAAGCGTCACCGCCCTGCTCCTCTCTCGTGTTGGCCCAAGACGCACGCAGTTCTTTGCCAAGAAAAACATTATTCGAACGAGACTCTGTAGATACTAATGAGACATGACGAGACTATATAGATACTATGAATAGATACATATAGTCATATATCATATATAGATGTCATATATATATAGATACATGAATGGACACCCATATGGACCCTAAACAGTTTGAGTTGCACAGTACCGGCCTTTTGGACCATCTTTTCTGTGGCTTCAGGTTGGACGACATCGCTGAAGGAAATGGACAAGCTATGATGGTGCGACCACTCGTGTCTCCTACCGTCGGGAAGCTAAGGGTGCTCGTGGTGTGGCTTTAAATTGAAACACGGAACAAACAGACAGATATAGACAGATCATATCTGGAAATTTCATGGATATTTCATGGATGTACTGTACTATAATATCTGTCTCCCCATATAATATCTGATGAACATATCTGGGGAGCTCTGGCGATCCACGGATCGGACCAAAAGACCAGACGGATCCGCCGAATTGGCGCCGTTGGCGCCGCGCAGGTGGCATCTCACTATACCACGATTTGCACTCAGCCAATGGCTTCGTGGTGGCCTCAGGACAAGTTGGACAAGTTGGACAAGTTGGACAAGTGGGACAAGTTTTTTCAGATTTTTTCCAAAAAAACCGAAGATTTTTGAAGATCACCTCTGCCTCTTTTTCATCCTCTTTCATTTTTTTTCCACTTTGCTCGTGTCATCTGACATTGTTTGGTCATTTGAATCATTTTTTCAACACAGTTTTTATCCATTCTTAATCATTCTTAATCATTCTTATAAAACAATTAATCATTCTTATAGATTTTCCATGATTTTCCTCTTTCCGGAGAATCGGTGCCACGTTCGCAGCGTTTTTGCAACGCAACGCGTTGCGTGAGGCCCATGCGCGTCTCTGTGGTGTCCAGGTCATCACCTTGGTCAAAATTTATCAACGTTATGGAAAACTTATGTAAGTTGTAGAATGTTATAGAAGTTCTGTAGCTAAGGATAGCTTCAAAGTATAGCTTCAAAGCTGGAAAGGATTGGAAAGGTGATTCAGTGATGCAAGATGAATGTTGAACATGGAAGTTGCAATGTGTTTTTCTTCCGCATCTTCCAGATTTTTTCAACAGTATATAACCATAGTATATAACCCTAGTATATAACCATAGTATATCACCATAGTATAGTTTTTCACCGACTTTTTCAACAGTTCTCAGCATGGCCGAGGCCTTTACCTTCGCCGATCTCCACTGGTTTGACGCCCACTGGGACGATGTGCGCGCGTGGATCTTAGGGGCGAGTTTAACCACCATTGTTTTCACCATGCCATACATAGTGAAAATATGTGAAAATATGTGAAACTATGTGAAAATATGTGAAATGATCAGGAAATGATCAGGTTGATGTGAAAAAATGATAAGAACATGTTTTTGCTCGGAAAAACGAGAAGGTTGAAAGACTTGGAAGACTTGGAAGACTTGACTTCCGCACTGAGATGCACGAGGTCCAACATGGCTGCCTCCGTGGCAATGGCAGCGATCTCAACACCGAAGACAAGCACGGCCTGGCACCCGGTCGCACCCGGTGGCACCTGGTGGCTGGTGGAGACCTCCGTGATGCCTCGGATGTTGGATGTCGGATGTGAGGTCCCTACATCTTTGACAAGCCCAGTCAGGGTCGCCTTCCAAGTGTTGGCACAGTCGGATACTGTCACGATCTGTCACGATCTGTCACGAATGCTCATCCGGTTCTAATATGTTCTAATTTCTAATTCAAACTGGATTTTGTGTTCTAAATTATGAAGTTCATCTGATATCTTATAGCTTTATATAGTTCCACACTTCAGTGCCTGCAAGATCATGGTATTCAACTGTGCTCTATCTGGTTTATCTGGTCACAGGGAGACCAAGTTTCTGAAATCGCATCACTTCCACCGATTTCAAAGTTGGCAGGTGACGCAGAGCTACACATGCCGCACTCCCACGGGTTTGGTTTGGCACAGGGACTCAGACAACCTGGGAGAACTGAAGCGTGACCTGTGCGTCTAAGAAGCCTCGGCTAAAACCGGAGATGTTGGAATTTCGTGATCATGACTGCTCGTGCAACGATATTCCACATACGATATCATGACATTGCAACGCGCACACACACACAGAGGATATACAAATGATATCATCATCATCATCATCATCATCATTATCATCACCATCACCATCACCATCATCACCATCACCATCACCATCACCATTTTTATTTGTTGTTGTTCGTGTTTGTGTTTGTGTTTTTTTATTGTTGTTGTTGCTGCTGCTGTTGCTGCTGTTGCTATTATGGAAGATATACACACTTACAGTGGACAGGATACGTGAGAATTCTTTGGCAATCTTTCCCATTCTGAGGCCAGCTTCTCCAGCCTTGTGCGGACCTCCAGCTGGTGAAGACATGGATGAAGCTGGATGAAGCTGGAATCGCCAAGATATCCCCAAGCCATTCCATCGTGTGATGTTATGAACTGTTATGAAGTGTTATGCATTCTATTCATTTTGGACACATTGGACACATTGGACAGAACTCGCCTGGAGCCAGCAGCTCCATTCTAAGGGTGTCTCCAAAGAATCCTTCGACACCAGCGCCCTGGATGCCGATCTTGGAGAGATTCCAGAGAATTTTTGGTAAAAGAATTACATGTCGCGTTACATGATATTACAATGTATATATAGACATATATATATATAGACATGCGCCGCGAGGAAACTCAAAGGGTCGAGCAAAAAAATATTGTGTATATATATATGTATATAATGTATATACACATATATCAATATATGACATAGGTGTCCTGGTGCCTGGTGCCATGGGACAGTCGGCCACCTGGAACACCCCACAACGATGACCATTCTCAAGGAAAACATAGGCACAGGGTCATCAATCTCCAAGACCTGCGAAACCAGAACGAACTTGGCAGCATTTGGTTGATGTCCTTAACCATCACAACTATGCACGTACGAACAATGTACCATGAACATCTGTGAACATTTGTGAACATCTGTGAAGTATGTATTGAAGTATGTTTCTATGTTTTTCTATGTGTTTCTGTATGGTTTTGTACGTCTGTGGTGGACACTGAGGTGCCAATCGACAGGAACACGTTGCTTCAGGCTAGACAGATGGCCGTGCGCATGGAAAAGGGACCTCCAGGTTTGGCCATGTGGGGAAACCTGGGAAGCAGCAGCAATGAGCAGCAATGGGGAACATAGGGGAACTGGTTCATCCTGCTGTTCCTGCTGTTGATCCCCGTATTTTGAACCCAACATGCTAAGGTGGGCACCAACTCCGACAACAAAGGTATTGCTCTCATGGGCTGTGGACATGGGAATGACTTACCGACTGATTAGGACTTTCCACTTCAAATGCCAAGTATTTCAAGGTTGCCAAGGTTGACCCTGATGCTGACATATTTGGAGAACTTTGGACATATCTTGAGCTGGTTGGTCCGGTGTTGCCGGGTGCTGAGGCAAATCTGCTTGGCTTTCGCTACCCCGAGCCAGGCGGGGGAGAATCCGAAACTTGCCATTTCTGGAGTGCGAACAGTGAGAAGAATTGAGAAGGATACCAGGTACACGAGGCACATGGAAGTTACATCTGAAGTTACTAAGTTGGAGTGGATGCGTCAGATTCCATGAGATCATATGAGATCGCAGATTGAATGTTCAAACTGTTTGATCGTCAGATCTATGTTTGACTCTTGTGGTCATCAGATCTCTCTGTCACTGTCAGCACTGTGAGCACGCTGTCGCCAGGGTACATGTCAGTGGCACCGCGCACATGAAATGTACAGACTGCACGGACGCTGTGTGTAGCCCACAGCAGTTCAGTTTCATAAAGAAGCGGCAGAATTCGAGCATTGCCGGGCTTTGATCTGCTTGATCATCTTGATCTGAGAGCGAAAGCTGAGTGATTTGAGCGATGCGCTCTCTTGCGATCACCAATTTGGTGTTTTGGTCGGCCTTGCAATGCGCTGCAATGTGTAGTAAGTTAAGTCCTTTCGGTCCTTTTGCTTAATCCTTGCAGCCTTGGAAGGGGACTCAAACTCTTAAGAGACCGGTGAAAACCGGTGCTTTCAAGCGCCCCTTTCGAGGATCTTTGCATGTTCGGGTGTAATCGGCACCCGTGTGCTGGTACTTGTTAACCTGTCATACCTGTCATACCTCGCACATTTCAGACGCTTCGAATCGCTTCAAATCGCTTCGAGGCTCCTGAGGGTGATGAGAGTGACAGATTGTGGCAGTTACTGTGACGAACCGCGACTGACCATGACAAATCCTTAATTCTAGGTCAGGCAATGCGGGTTTTGTCGATTCTGGCAATGAATTGCAAGATGAGCTGTGCAAAGATGCGCATGCTCGCAATGACCCAGTTTTGTCTTCAGAAGCGTCAGATCCAAATGGATCCTCGTAGCATCCAGGTTTATCATATAACTCATATAACACACTAATGATTTCACTGTTGCACAATATATGATATATATATAACAATATGACAGAGGATTTGATTCGCACCGGTGCGGTGGATCAGTGGGTCAGTAGTTGCCAGTTGCACGCCAACTGAAAAGTGCACGTTAGTTATGACGGATCGACCGTCTCAGTTTTCCCGGCACAGTTGATCTGCGCCCGGGATCATACGAGAGCCATGACGGTCTTAAAAGTGGTGACCCCTGGTAACACAGTGAAGTTTGGGCTCCAAAGAATGCGAAGAAACAGAACAAAGAAGGAGTAAAATGATGTAAGATGAGTAAACGGCAATTTTCATGCAAGAAATGGACAACTATTGCAAAATAAGGCGACATCACAGATTTTTCATTCATTTGATTTACAGGAGCTGATGGTGTTGGGGTTCGCAAACTATTGCTGAATCGATGCACCACGTGACTAGAATTCCTTGGATAATGTGCATGGCTGATATTAGATATGAGATATTACCTACAACATTGCATGTTGATTCATTTTGAATCATTTTGATATGATTATATAGTCTTATAAATCTTATGAGTATGATTCAGTATGTATCTAGATATATGATATATATATATATATAGATTGATACAGTATATATATATATGTACATTATATAAATCTAGGGGTTTTAGATCTTATTTCGTGTCATTTCCTGTTATTTCTATTACTGAGAGGCCTTGGACTTCTTATGTCATGGCCTTCTTTCCAAGCGGCTGCGCGTGGATGCGGTGATGTGCCACTTGGAAAATTCATGGTGGCTTTGAAGATCACCTATTTTTGATGGATAATAGTGGTTAATGATGGTTAATGATGGTTAATGATGGTTAATAGTGGTTAATAGTGGTTAATGATGGGATTTGGTCTGATTTGTTCAGATGTGTTCAACCATATTTTTGTGCCTTGGGGATTTTGAATATTTTTTATAGATCTCTAGATTTATGGCCGAAGAATGACCATTCCATTCGATGGTTTCCCAGGCGACGGAACCAAACTCAGCTGTCAGTCTCGACGGAACCAAACTCAGCTGCCGAGCTGAGGTAGTGCCATGTGTGCGGCGTACGCTGAGCCATGTTTGAAACATCAAAACTCGATGTTCTCTCTTGGCTGCCTTAGATTGACTCCCATTTTTTCCCAAAAATAGCAAGATAAATACTTCCAAGGTATTCAAAAAGGTATTCAAAAAGGTATTCAAA
>Ga0126342_10013999_pt1 | contig 14179 bp, 7 predicted proteins | sample Cyp1metagenome_FD_92528 | JGI IMG/M metagenome (GOLD analysis project Ga0126342, IMG submission 92528) | Coral microbial communities from Lord Howe Island, Old Settlement Bay, Australia - Cyphastrea 1 metagenome | ecosystem: Host-associated > Invertebrates > Cnidaria > Coral ...
ATGTGAGGCCCCCCAGTGATGTTTGTTGGTTTATAAGCCCCAGTAACTATAGTTATAAGTACCATAAACCATAGTTATTGGAGTTATAAACCAACTTAGCTATCTTGGGGGCCTCACATTGTATCACCTCTGGTAACTTGTTACACAGCTATGGCCAATCACCATTTACAACATGAACATCATCAACAATAAATGGGCCATGGCTTCAAATAGCAACCATGATCGGTCAGCATAGGAACGGTTAAGTGTTGTTGTCGTCGGTATCCGACCTCAACCTGCTCTTCACCCAAGTGAAATACTTAAAACGCCATGAAAACACCTTTTATACATATAGCCCCAATATGAGGCCGCCATCCTGTGCATACATAGCCTCAACAACCAGCCGAAGCGGATGTTTCCTCCAATCAAAATGATGCAGAAACCCATCAATCAAACAGGTGCGTCTGAAAATTTGGTTTTTTGAGCACTCAACTGGACATTTCAAATAGGGATATCATGGTGATTAACCATTGAATGGAACGGGCTACACTGTCTCGAGGATCAGCATCCTGTTAAAAAAGCCTGGCGCAATAAAAATTAACAGCTGAAACTGGCAACCATAAATTAGCATCACAACCTTTACGCTCAACATAAAAGAGAATTAAAACACATCAATGGATGCAAATGGCTCTTCCCAGCATTGACTCAGACCGTCTCTGGGGTTCCCAGCTAAAGCACAAGGAGGTCTTGCCCCTCACTCGATGAAGCGCACAGTAGCCCTTCTGAAACTCCTCATGGAAGGGGAAGCTGCTTGGGCGATGGCACCCAATAAGGGTAGCTCGAAAATGGGAGAACTTGTCCCCAGAAGAAATGGGAAGGGTCATATTATATATTATACTATTTCATACATATATATAAATATTATGTATATATATATATGTATATATATATATATATACGTGCACAAAATACATTGGAACCAATCTCAAGGGCAAGAAAGAGACTCTAGAAAAAAACACATACAATATTGTTGATTTCTTATGTATCTATTTTATTAATACATTATATATATAATATATAGAGACAAATAAATCATATAGAGACACTAATATTCCCCCAGCTCCACGGCTACGCGGCTGGGCCCCCCGAACCACACAGGGTTGCGTGTGGAAGCCCTGCAAAATTGCGCGGTGGGATGACCTGACCGCAGAACTCGGTGACATCACGGGGGATATCTTGGGGAAATGGAGTTGCTTTACCCATTACATATATGTACATATATATATATATATATATATCAATACAAACATGTATATATACACATGTATATATATATATATACATTAGAGATATATGATATATGTTCTATATTTAAAACATATTAAATAGTAATGAATGTATTTGTATGCATGAATTCACAGGCATCTGTATCTGTATCCATAGCATTCATCATCATTTGATATCTGTATTTATGGGACAACCCCGCTAATCGGAGACTTACCACCCACGGTGTTGAACCACTTACAAACAATGGACATATTGTTTGGGAGATTGGTTAGGATGAGAACAACAAAAGGGGTGTCTCACAGTTCTGGGCAGACTACAATACTCTACTGTAGACTGACATAGATGTGGAGAAGCCACGATTGTAGATCATGTGTTCTAGGGAAACCATGGCTTTTCATGGGTTTTCCTCAGCTTTTGGAGCAGTTTCACGGATACCCACTGGAAAACATCCCCAGAGTGGTGCCCGCTAGCAAGCTTGGTTTACAAGGCTAGGGGATGGCCATGGTACTTTGAGGCTCATATCACTTAGGAAATAACATTCATAATTCATAACCATGCCTAGTAAGGCCCCTTTTCAGTATCCCCTATGTGGCTTATCCCATCGACAAATGGATGATTTTTCTGCAGTTCTGACTAGTCCTGGGATGATCCTACACCGTGGCTTGTTGGGGGATCATCCGATTTGTCACAAAAAAACGAGGCCACAAAAGGCCAACCCTTTAGTGATCCCTCTGGAGAAACTCGAAATTCGAAACAAAAATTGGAGAGCATGGTTGCCTTTTTTATAATCCAACAGGGATTTTGTTGAAGTGTTAATGTTACCAGCTTGAGATGGATGTGGAATTAGACCGTACTACCATTTATTATGCTCTATATATGTATATATAGTGTAGTATTTGAACTCACTGTTTGGGGGTAACACGGCATAACCCCTCAAATTAGTTAGCCAGGATTGTTTAACCCAGGGTTTTTCCATGACTGCCAGTATTTGAAAGCGAAATGGGGCCCTCCAGGTTTCGCCAAAGAGCAGCTCTGCTAGTGGTCTCCAACTTGGTAGAAGCAACTCGCATGCCTACGCGAAGTTCGCTTCTTGGGTGCTTGGGTGCCATGCCAGGAAGAACACACAAACGAACCACGAAACCTCTGGGACTTAGCCGACTTCATAGCGAAGATAGAGGCGCCATTCAGGTGGGGTAACACATGAAGTACAGTAACCAATAACTCCATGGTCCATGGGATAGCCAATTCATGACCTGCTAACATGGGGATAGACCACACATGACCCCTGGATACCTATCAGGAGCGTCCTGAATGTTGAAGATGACTTGAATGTTCCAACATGTGCCAACAACGGGCGCAATACCTGGTACCTGAATTTGATGCTGCGAAACTTGGCCAACATCTTTTCCTTTAGCAGATTGAAATGTCGACCTGGCCATCTTCTCGTACCGGATCATCCCAGTAGTGTCACTAAGTTTCGTCACAAAAAAAAATCTGACTTTGTCCGCTTGGAATATAGCTGTACACATCAAATTTATATCAGTGTTGCTGCAAGTAGATTGTGAGGTTGGTACATATATCTATAATAATATACAACAGCATACAACAGCTATATGGAAACCAAATTTGAGGCAGTTTGTCGTCGCTTGCCACATTTCAGCCATCATTTGTACAAGCTTGGGCGGTTGAGGTTGCCCCATTCCTGGCGATGCACAAACCCTAGCTGGAAGAAAATACATGTAAACCTACATACAAATGCTCACATTCATCATTACATATCACACGTACACATATTGACACCTTATGAATTAATTATACCGATCAATGAATATTGAATACAAAGAACTATATTGATACACAATAATAATAATAAGAATAATAATAAGAAGAATCAAAATAAGAATAAGATTAGAAAAATAAGAAGAAACATAAGACTACAAATAATACTAAAAATAATCATCATATCATACGCCTAATATATTTTAACCCAGTCGCGCCTCTAAACGTGCACGTGCAAAGGCTGTGCACCAGGCAGGCGGGTCCTGCGGAGCCGAGTGGCACACAACATCGGAACATGTCTATATACATGTACCCTGTGGTTATAACATAGCCATGGAAAATCACCATGTTTAATAGGTAAACCATCTATAAATGGACCATTTTCCATGGCTATGTTAAATATGCAGAGGGTATATATGTACACACACATAGTATATGTAGGTATATCTATATGTACCTAGACCCTCCGCTTGTACCCGTAAAAAGGGTGTTTTACCCCATAATTGGAAGTACGAGTACTTGTACCATTTGTTTCGGGTATTGGGAGGGTCTAGGTGTGTAAATAAATATATATATATATATATATGTAGATGATCAAAAACTTATCCTGTGGGATATTTCATGTGTATTGAATCAACCAACATGGGGATTAAAAGGGGGATTCATTGGGATTTAAGTAACTTTACTATCAACTCTATTGGGTCTAATGTTTCGTAGGGAATGTGCACATCTTTGGGACCTAATGAGGGTGTTTAATATTTGGGAGACAGGAATCGCATAGGATATAAATCATCAATGGTTCTATGGGGTATAATGGGGTATGATATAGCCGTTACTGCTTCAATGTGCATCCAAGATAAAACCCGTAATTAGTTTATAGCCTATATATCCCATGTATATATACATATATATATATATATATATATATATATATATATATCATCCCATAAATCTAACGGAGGGTATAACATGGTTATTGGCCATTTATCATTCCTAGGATGCAGCCCCAAGTATGACTTTTTGGGAACACTGCTTTGGACAACTGCGTGCAAAATGGCGACTTACCGGCAAACTCCAGTTGTTTTATTTTTTTTGTAAGATTCTTCAAGTAGGAATAAGATCTTATGAGGATCATGATGGTATGCATTAGATTAGCAATACATTGGTTCGGGTACTTTCCAAATATAGTGGTACACCCTAAAATTGCCGATTTCATGGGGAATTGTGAACTGTAGGGAAAATGATCATCAAACATAGCTAACCTTTCGCAGAGACCGCGTGGTTTGCCCGGTCTGCCACCTTGAGGATGCCCTGTTGTCGAACATATTCGCAGTGTTTTCTGGTTTAGGATTCAGAGTTTTCAGGGTTTAGGGTTTTCGGATTTATGGTTTAGAGATGTTTGGAGTTTTAGGGTTTGTTTTATGGTTTGAGGGTTTAGGCTTCTTCGCCTGGTACCAACACACTGGCCCTGCGCGAAGGTATGAAAAGCATGTCGAAGGATAGTGATTGAACACCATTCTAACCTTCCGGGCAAAAAAAAACCTGGTTAGTGGTTTGAACCCCCTTTGAAACATATTAGTCAGTTGGGATGATTATTCCCAATATATGGAGAAATAAAATTCCAATAAATTCCATGGTTCCAAACCACCAACCAGATACGTGTCTGGGAAAATTGAAGAAAATCGAACATTGAACACAAGAAGGGATTCCAGAGATCCAACATGATGCCTGGGTCTAGCTCAAGGTGACCCTCAAGTTGAAAAACGGGTGCTCTTTGGCACCCGATGAATGTCTGGAAATCTGGTGTTTCAGCAAGGCACCAAGTTTTTATTTGCCAGGAACACCAACGAGCATTTACCATCTGGTCATTTAACAGTTCGCCATCGAAAGATCCATCCATTTTTAATCGGTAAACCCAGGTAAACCATCTATTTCGATTAGGGCCATCGAAAAACCATGGCTAGCCCTGTTAGTCATAACCAGAGGCTATATGATTGAGCCAGCAACCCCTGCCTTCACCATCTGTAGATCCAGTTTTCTGGGCCCTGACAATGTGACAAGATGAGAAAAACATGTGAAAAACAGGGTGGAAAGCAACGAAAACAATGGGTTGAACGAAAGTGAAGGGACTCGAGAAATACATGGATAGCCACCCACACACACAGATGAATGATCATGAAAATATCATGAATGTAGACATGCAAGCGACATTGGCAACCATTGGAAAATCAACATCAATCAAAAAACACCAAGGTGTAATCAAGTTGAGTATTGACCTGCACACACAGGAATGGACCCATGAAATATCAGACAATTCCAATCACAAATAGGAGCACATTTACTGCACTTCTACTGCGCTATGAGTTATCAAGTGGGAAAAAACGTAAACAAAACATCAAACCTTCGAATGATCTGCCAGGTCACACTCCAACTGTAATTGGATTCAATACGACTTCTCCATGGAGTGTTGTCATCCAACTTCTCCATTCTTCCACCTCTTTTTTGTTCCAGCTTCAGTGCTTGCCCAAATGACCCAGATGACACCCCGCCTATCACATCTGGGCCTGTCATGCTACGCGTCGTTGTTTCTATCACGCGCTTACAAACTAAAACCGGGCCGTCTTGGTCTCTTGGGTCGGCCGTTTGAAACTCCCCCAGCTGCGGCAATGCGTTGCGCAGCAACGGCCCAAAAAACTGAATGATGCCGTGTATGGTATATTATGGTATGTTTACCTACATTTGGGTGATTTTTGGAATAAATGTTGATACATATTCCATACACGGGGGTAAATTACAATATTTCACTAACCTGAATTAAAGCCAATTGGGGATGTTTTCCCTAAAATAAACCATAATTCCAGGGTTCGGTCATTATAATTTACCCAGATACATGGAACAGATGTGTGAGTTGCAAGTCTTACAACCTGGTGGTATCTGGGACATCTCGGCACGTCCAAAAGCACGACAGGCCATTCATGGCCAGGGCTTAGAGCAAATAACACAACCAAACGAGTTGATCACCTGTGATACGCAAACGGTAATTCTGGGAATATAGAAGCAAATCAAGAACTAGATGAATACAAGATGACTACAAGATGAATACAATTTATCTATAGATTTGTCACAATTTGTCTCTTTATATTCATATTTCTTCTGTTGAACCATATATATATATAGTGATATACTAATATAATAGGTATCCATCTTGGCAAATGTTTAATCCATACCATCAGGTACATCCCAGGGTCCTTGCTGGTTGCATCCTGCATAGTCCCTTCCTGCTAATATTAAACACTCACCAGAAGCCATTTAGGAGTTTTTTTTAATGTTAGGGGGGAACATATAACTAGTAGTTAATTAACTAACATTATGTAGTTACAGTAGTGACATTAGTTATTATTTCCCAAGAAACAGTTAGTGGACATATAATTTCTGGGGAAATAATAACTACTGTAATTCACTGACCCCTGGAAGAAGCTGAAACTTGCCGCCAATTCGGGGTAGATGCCTCTACTAATCATAATTTCGGCGAGTCACGCCGTGAGTTCATTAATTGTAATCTAATTATCCAGACTAATCTGACTAATCATTATAATCTACTATATAATCATTATAATCATTATAATATATTATCATCTATTATATATAATATCATAAGCATTCGTGCTAATCATAGAATTACTATATAATCGTTATAATCTACAAATCCTGCAAAGTTCAGGCTGAACTACCCATCTGACACCTTTTTGCTCTCCGATTTCAACCGATCAGATCATCGCAGGCTCCTGAGGAGTTGACATTATCCTCCAGTAAATCAACGAAGCTATGGAACATGTTGAAAATGACCCATTTATAGATGTTTTACTTATCAACATGGTGGCTTTCAATAGTTATTTAGTTTGCTAGAGAGTAGCCAGAAATATCAAATTATTTATGGGTAATTAATCATGAACTCATCATCGGATATACGCAACTAACTGTGATCAAGTGTTTGTATGGTCCTTTCTTAGCACTAAGTTTCAGCCATGCCCATCTGGTCATTATCATGTCGCGGTTCTCAACTGATTCTCCGATACTTCCGCTTTCAGGAACCTAGAGGAACCATATACATACATATTTAATATAAATCATACATCATCTGTAGACATGTTATATATATAATTGCATGCAATATACTGCAATACTTCTGAAACAAGTGCTTGCCCATCACTTTCTATCAGTCATTTGATGAATTTCCATCGACAAATCCCTCACTCTCCATCATGAAAATGTCCAGTGAACACAGGAAATTTGCGGATCAAACCCACGTTGATCGCTCCTCAACTTCTCCAGAACTTCTGCTTGTTTCTGCATGTTCTGCACCGAACGCGTGTCCGACACCTGGCACGTTGATCGCTAACCGGAGCTATTCTTAAAAGGCACAGCTCAAAATTGAAGCCCCGAAGAGAACATCTTCAAACCTTGCGTACCCAGTGTTCTTTCAAAAGTGAGATGTCAATACATATGTGCCTGTTGATTTATTTTCAACGATATAACCAATCTCCATCATTCACCAACAAAAGGCAATACACCCAAACTGGAAAACATGTCAGGTTTGGGCCACCATCAAATCTACGAACAGTTACGAACTATGGGTATTAAGCACTTACTGTAAGTATTAACCCCTTACTAAGTGGAGATACATCGTTTTTATATGAAAAGACCCATGCATAGTAAGTGCTTAGAGCTTCTTAGTACCATACATACGGGTCGAAGAGATGGTTCGCCACGCCACTTAAAGATGGTACAATGTGGGTCCCCCAAACGATAGCTAAGTTGGTGAACATAACTCCAATTCCACTATGGTTTATTGTACTTGCAATTAACTATAGTATTCATGGCGTTTATAAACCAACGTTCACATCACTGGGGGGCCTCACATTGTACTGATTAGCACTAATGATTATGAGATTAAATAGTAGATGATAATATATTACAATGATTATAATGATTATATAGTAGATTATTAATAAACATCACTGGGGGGCCTCACATTGTAATACCATCTGGTTATTTAACATAGCCTGGAAAATCACCATTTTTAATAGGTAAACCATCTATAGATGGGCCATCTATACCATGGCTATGTTAAATAACTAGATTATAAGTTGGTTTATAACTCCAATAACTATGGTTTATTGTACGCAAATAACTATGGTATTTATAACATTTATAATTGGGGGGCCCCACATTGTAATAAATGCTAATAACCATCTCGGATCCGCGCGCTTCGCCTCCAGCTTGTTATGGAGCAGGCTCACGGCCTGTCTCAAGCGGTTGATTTCGGCGAGGTTCCGGCGATTGTCCTGGTGATAAATGATGCCCTGGGTTGAACTGTTATAAACCAACGGCGAAGCATAGGAAAATGGTGATCTAACCCAGAAAAATGGGGATTTAGTGGGATTTATATTGATTTATGATAGCTGGCCATCTCAGGAACCTAAATAAGGCCTATTGTTCAGGCCTATGTAAGGAGATATACCCCCAGAATATGGCCTGACAAATGGTACTAACGTACCTCCATTTTAGGATCCTGAAATTCCCATTGATGTATTGTGTGGCTGATTTATATTGATTTATGATAGCTAAGTTGGTGAACGTAACTCCACCTATGGTGTATGATGCTCACAGCTATAGTTAGAATGGATGTGAATGGGGCCAATAAACCAACAAACATACCTGGGGGACCTTGTATTATTGGATCAAAAACATGAAGTCAATATATTAAATATATCAATATAGTATAATATATAGTCAATCCCATACACTCCTCATGAACCCCGTGAAATTCCATTAAATCGCATTAAAATCCCATTAAATCCCATTAAAATCCCATTAAATCCCATTAAATTCCATTAAAATCCCATGAAAATCCCATTAAATCCCATTAAAATCACATTAAATCACCATTAAATCCCATTAAATCCCATTAGATCCCATTAAATTCAATTAATCTATTAAAATCCCGTTAAAGCCCATTAAAATCCCATGAAAATCACATTAAATCCAATTAAAATCCTATTAAATCCCATTAAAATCCCATTAAATCCCATTAGATCCCATTAAATTCAATTAATCTATGAAATTCCCGTTAAATCCAATTAAAATCCCATTAAAATCCCATTAAAATCCCATTAAATCCCTTTAAAATCCCATGAAAATCCCATTAAATCCCTTTAAAATCCCATGAAAATCCGATTAAATCCCATTAAAATCCCATTAAAATCGTGCCATTCGAAATCTCCAATCCTCCCCAGCCGAGTCCTCCAGCAGAGCGATCTGCTGCAGATCCAGCTCTTTGCATCGCGTGGCCACGTGGCACGCCAGGAGCTGGCCAAATTCGCCAACGTGGCGGTCGATGTCAGTGAATAACTGTTAATAATATGTTGATGACCTTCTGGTTGGTGGTTCATGGCTTAAATCTATCTATAAATGGATTATATATGTTGTTTTTATTGTTTTTTTTTTTTATAATGTTAATCTACTGTTAATATATGGTTAATATTGCTGGTTATCATATGGTTAATGATGGTTAATAATAATCTGGTTGGTGGTTGACCTACCCTTCTGAAAAATATGACTTCGTCAGTTGGGATGACTACTGTATCCCATATATTGTGGAGAATAGAAAATGTTCCAAACCACCAATCAGTAATAATATGTTATATATATTTATTGTTATATATATATATATATATATCTATTATAGCCGTATTTGTTTAAAGAAAAAACATCCATTTAGTTCAGGGATGCCATGAAGGTATCCATAGTCCTGAGTCAGAACCTACAAAGTGGGGAATGGAATAGTGCCACGGTGATCACCTAAAACATCCTAAAAACATATCATTAATGAAATCCATTGTGATAGATCCCATGTGGTAGAATTTAAGCTCATAACCGCTGGATTTGAAGGTGTATTGGGCGAAAACGCATATATATATTCATGATGATTCTCCGTTTCTCATACGGGTTTATCCAACAAAGAATGAATAGATAGATATAATTAGTATATAATTGGACATCTAAAATATATATATATATTATACTAGATAATTAGTATATTTCATAATAGATATAAATAAATAATCAACAAATATAGCCAAGGAAATCATACTTCGGTACTTTTATGGATTGGCATAGTTATACTATTGTTACAATGTGGGGCCCCCTAGATAGCTAAGTTGGTGAACATAACTCCAATTTCACTATGGTTTATTGTACTTATAACTATAGTTAATGGGGTTTATAAACCAACATTCACATCACTGGGGGGGCCCCACATTGCTACCTTAACAAATCATAGGTTTTAACACATCAAGAGTTTTCCGGAAAAACCCGGCTCGAGCCTGTGGCGGCGCCCAGGGCGTCAACCTTGCCAGAATCCAAACATATGCTTGGTCTATGAGCGATCCCTATCTAAATCATAGTTAAATCACTGCAAGGTGGGGCCGCCCAGTGATGTGAACGTTGGTTTATAAACCCCATGAAAACTATAGTTATTTGCGTACCATAACCCACAGTTAATGGAGTTATGTTCACCAACTTAGCTATCTTGGGGGCCCCACATTGTATCTTTCATAGTGAAATCATAGTGAACAAAATCCTCATGAATTCCCAGCTTGAACAGCAAAAAAAAATGTTTCGTTTGCACCAGTTCTGCTGCTGAAAGCCATGGTTTCCCCAGCGTTTCCCATCCGCGTTTCGCTCCGAGCATCCGCGCAACTCTTTGAGTTGAAGGCGCCAGAACTGAAGATCCGCAAACATCTCAGAGATCCGTAAACGATTTGCGGATCATTCATTTCCCCATATGGTGCTGGTATATTTACCTACAAAACTGGGTGATTTTGTTCGGGCAAATGTTGGTAAATATTCCAGCACCATGGGGTGATTTTCTTCGGGCAAATGTTGGTAAACAAATCCAGCACCATGGAGCATATGGGTTTGGAGCAATCATTGAAGCCTTGCCACATCAATCGGATGTAGACTGCCTGGTGCTAAAAAATTGACTCCATCTCAACAATTACTTGAAAACACGATCCATGTGTTTCGGAATGGATTGGTTTGGGGACAATCTTGAATGGAAATCAACGATTTTCCCATGAAATATGGAGGTTACCGGTTTCAATTTTCCCTCAACCCCAACGGGACATCAATCTGGGCCAGTTCCAACGAATTATCATGGTGAGCTCGCCCACGGAAGTCCAACTCAGAGATCATCATGTGTGATTAATTAAAGAAAACACCACATTTCACCCCCTTCAGAAAGTTCATCAGTCCATCTTATCTGGCATCAGCCAAGAATCTGCATGCAACTGAGACCGGAACCCGAAACAAGGATTCTTCATCTTGAATCCAGTGGCAGTTGTCGATGTCTGAAAGCGGACTTGGAGGAGACAAACAATCCAGAAACAGACTGCTGTTTCACGTAGTCAAGAAAAGTTGAACCCGACTTAATGGTAGTTTCATCGGACTTCATATTGTTTAAATATGTTTAAATCCGGGATAATTTTGGGATAACAATGGGATAGTGTAATGGATCTACCCTCCTATCATCGTTTTCGTGGATGGGATTCATCCCCAAACTCCATGGTGGATTTTCCAGCAAACCTGGTGATCGACACAGGAGGGCAACCTGGTGATCGCGCACCGTACGGAAAGAACACCAGGATTACCCACTGGCCATGTTCAATTCCACCCATAAATCCCAGCTGGAGGTTTCCAAAGTCATGGGAGTATACTCCCATTTATCATCCATGTGATTTTCGGATTTTCCATTGAAACCATCCATCTTTTGGGATCCTTTATTGATGGAACACCCCAGCTATTTTGAAGCACTGAACCACTGAACCGCGCCTGGTTCCAGCCCCACGGCGAGGGCTTTCTTGGCGCGCTGGGAACGCCAGCAGATGCACAGAAAACTGAACGCCTGGCACGTGTCACGGCGAATGGTACCAGATTGCGACCTGGAAAATGGTAAATGGTCCAACTACAGTTTCTATAATTGGAAACAAATAAGGGTTGGATACTTCAATAGTTGATAAAATGGTGAGTTTGAGAGTATAGTACTCTGGATTTATATGGTTTAATAGAGATGTTGATTTTCAATTGAAGAGACTTTTCCAGGAACTATATCAGCATTTGACATTTATGAAGGATGTGACTGGGTATCTACCAACCAAAACAGGAATTGCACATATATTTTCGTATAATTTATGTAGGATTTAACCAACAAATATACGCATATAATAGATACACATACATATGCATGATTCTACCACAAAACAAGATTCAATCACTGGGTTGCTGTTTTGGTGGGAAAAACTGTGGATTTTGACCAATCAAAACAGTGTGTTTGACAGAAAAAATGGGATCATGTCCAGAAATGATGAGTAACGACCATCAATTCTGGCGAAGCACGTTTGTGTTTCTGAAACAACCATATGTTCTGAAGGTATCTTATGAAAACATGATCTTGTTTCCAAATAGCATAGACAAGTCGTCATACTCTAGATATAATGTAGACATATCATACAAACATACACGGTTACAGGTGTATATTATATATATATGTGTATAGACACTATATATATATAGACACTATATATATATATAGAGACATTGTATGTATATATCTATACACACTATGTATATATATATATATAAATACGATCTATACTATGTATATATAATTATTTATTCACAGTGTATATTCACATGAGATCCATTGAGATCCTATGTTACCCTCCGTAGGTGAAGCCAGTCATGCTGGTCAGCTCGGGCTTGTAGTGAACTAACCCAGCTTAGCTATCATCAATAAGGGCCATCAATTCATAGGCATTTAATGGCATATATAATCATATATATATATATGAGAAAAAAATATGATATTTCACTAACCTGAATTGTTGGGCCATTTGGGGATGATTTCCCTAAAATAAACCATGAATTCCAGTGAGGTCGCAGTGAGGTCGTTATAATTTACCCACATATATATATACATATTTATATATATATATATATTAATTAGCCATTGTAAGGTTTCCCATCATGGGATGGATGCATATTCCATATATCATATAGTAAAGTAACCTCCATAGATATCATAAAAGCCTACACCTTTATAGATTGTCCATAGTAAACCATAATAAAGCTACATCATACTATAGTATAATAGTAGTAGATAAAAACGTATTACGCGACCTACTATTTTTGTTAATACTACATAAATATAGAAATCAATTTTCCCCATTTACCTTCCATTATCTGATTTTGAAGTAGCCTCCATATAGTAAAGTTACCTTTAACAAACACTGTATATATATATAGAGTAAATAAACTATATGATATCTACTTTTTCATATCTACTTCATTCTCTACCTTTATAGTCCAGTACCCTTTCGTTCATAGTATATAGTAATATTATCCATGATTCTCCATGTATCTTCCATTATATTTGATGTTAAAATAACCTCTATATATCCTGGCTCTCCAAACACCATCTGAGAGTGGTTTTAACCTCAAAAAAACAATTCCCAAATATAGATTCAGATTCCATTTGAAACTGTAGGAATAATCATGTTGCCTCTGTGTTTTTTCATGTTTTAGATGGATTACCATATACATATACCATATACCATATACCATATATATATATCCACCATACATATAGCATACATTTACCACAAACCATATACCACACATACCATAGATATACCATAGATATACCACATACATTACCCTCTTGTCATTTAAGGTAGCTATTAAAAAAAAAATGCCATTTTAAATAGCTCAACCATCTATAAAATAAGCAAAATTTTCCTGCAGGACCGCCTCGGAGATGAGTGCAGCATCCCTGCAGGAGCCCCAGCGACCAAGTGCCTCAGATATGCTGTTATTACTCAATTAAAAATGATAATTATAATATATATATATGTATATATAACTATATATAACTAAATATAACTAAATATAGCTATATATAACTATATATAACTATATATAACTATATATAACTATATATAACTATATATAACTATATATAACTATATATAACTATATATAACTATATATAACTATATATAACTATATATAACTA
>Ga0126342_10014000_pt1 | contig 14178 bp, 16 predicted proteins | sample Cyp1metagenome_FD_92528 | JGI IMG/M metagenome (GOLD analysis project Ga0126342, IMG submission 92528) | Coral microbial communities from Lord Howe Island, Old Settlement Bay, Australia - Cyphastrea 1 metagenome | ecosystem: Host-associated > Invertebrates > Cnidaria > Coral ...
TATATTACATACTATATATTGTATAGTATTTCTTAGTTATTATTTATTATGTATAATATATTATATATTATATGTTATATGTTATATGTTATGTATTATATGTTATATGTTATATGTTATATATGAAATATTATATCATATATTATATATTATATATTATATATTGTATATTATATATCATATATCATATATTATATTACAGTATATATTATTAACCCTCCAAGACAAACAGATCGAAAACCCTCCAGAACCGCCAGCTTTGCACCTTGGCTCCAACGACCTCCTCCACCTCGTTGCTGCCTAGCACCTCACCGAGAGTACTGCGATGATTGCGATGGTACTTTCCAACAATATGGGGGTTTCCATAAATGAAAAATACCCCAATAGCTGGATGGTTTATAATGGTCTACAAGGGAAAATCCATCTATAAATGGATGATTTGGAGGTACCCCTATGTCAGGAAACCTCCATATCAACAATCCATTGATTTGTCATCATTGATCATTATTGAAACCTTCCAAACCCCCTTCTCTTCTGAGTGTTTGGCAGAATTGGGTCATTGCTAGTTTCGCCGGTTTCGCTTTTTCATCAAACGCGTGTTTTATCCGCACTCCTGAGTCAAACTACGCCTCAAGAAGCTGCTTCGTTCATCGGCTCGAGATGGGTTGGTGACCCTTCCAGGGAAAAAACACATTTCTTAAGCAAACTGAAACCCATCTTTGATGAATCAATTGTATCGTTGTCTCTGCTTAGCAGAGCCAAGTCAAGTCGAAGAAATCCAGTCGTATGCGGCACGTCATGGTGAGGCTGACCTGGAAAGCATTGCACCAGAACTCGGGGATCAAAGTTGGAAGATACGGGAAGAACATTCCCGAGCGAGCCTTCCAGTCACTCCAAGCTTCATGTCGAGTATGGATGCTTCTTTGGCCAGCATGTTGGGCACGAACAAGTTCAGCTATAGGCGATGGTAAAAAGCCCATCGGGGTAGCCAATTCATCGACACTGCAAAGCCTGTGTAGGTCATGAACTCACCTTAGGGTTCAGAATCGCATAGCTTTGGGATGATTTTTTGGGTGTCTGGATCGTCTCCACAGGCTGATTAAACCATAGTGCAATAGTTGAGCTTTGATCAAAGTGTTCTTAATCCGAAAAGCAAGTTCAACTGCCCAACTAGCAACAAATATGCAACAAATCAATCTTCCTAGTGACCAAAGTAGTCTGGATTCCTCGTGTGCGCAAAGAGGATTTTCCTGTGATGAGCCTCCTTGGGCGTTCCAAGCTGAGCTGAACGTGCTTCTGCAAATCCGCACAGTAGTGATAGAAGATGCCGATGATGTAAAACCACAAGCCAATCATAAGGATCCAAGGTTCCTCCCCTTGGCCAAACCTGGCGCAGATTGGGCTGATCAGCGCTTAGCCATGACGAAAAAACTCTACACCTAACAGCAACACGCATCTGTCGCGAATCAACCATCAACATCCATGCAAGATGCAACATCCATCCATCTGTTTTCGCCAGCTCACCTTGCAAAGTCACAGTAGTCCGTGATCAAGCAGAGCATAGGGCTGTAGTAAAAGCCCAAGGGGTAGATAAACACGCTTAGGGCACCGACAGCCGCAAGGTCGTTGCCACCCCGGGTCTCCATAGAAGATGTCCTTGTAGACCCACAGGAAGCCATAGGTCCCGTGGCACACCAACAGGGCACCGGCAGCAGGACCCTAGATCAGTGCGGCCACCAACAGCTTGTGCAAATTGATGACTTGCCGCACGGTGAAGGGTCCTGTAACCTCACCACAATATGAGCCCTCCATGTACATGTCGGTGAAGTCTTTATAACGCCAAAGCACAGCCCCATTGGCCCCATGCTCTTGAAGTCTTTATAAAGACGACAATCGACTTGATCCAGCAAGAAACAACTGGAAAACCCGGTCGCAGTGGGCTTTGAGCCAAACGGTAAACGTCTTTTTGAGGAAACATATTGAGTTTCAACCTTCCTGAAAAATATGTGAAAGTCATTGACCATCATCATTCCAATCTCCGGGGGTGCCATTTTCAACCACCAATCAGATGTTCATCCCCTTGCGGTCTCGGAAAAAAAAAAACTGCCTGCTGCAACTCTTCCATCGAGATCTTTCCGTCACCATTCCTCCAAAGCACGGCCAGCGGCCATTCGACGATTCGATTCAATCAAAACATCTGGCTTTGACTGAAAATTGGGCATCACCAATTCTCACAGATGATCTCCCCGTTTCCGTGCCATCCAACAATGCAACTTGGGAGTAGATATGTATCTATGTATCTATAGAACTAAGATAATAAATATGTATGCATACAACTGTGTATATGTATATATATATATATGGTACATACATGTATATATATATATATGTATATACTATACTATCAAATAACATAACATATATATATACCTAATATATCCCTTGTTTGGACAATGTAATGGCAACCAGTCACAGGCCTATCGAAGACCCGGAATGCCGACCAGCAGACATCCTCTTGGATGTACATCCTGCCGGAAAACACAACAACTACCCTCTGGTTTATGTTATGGGGATTTATGATGGTTTATGGGGATTTATAGGGATTTATAGGGATTTATAGGGATTTATAGGGATTTATAGGGATTTATAGGGGATATAATGGATACTACCCTCTGGTAATTTAACATAACTATTGAAAATGGCCATAGAAATAGTGAGTTTTCCCATTAAAAATGGTGGATCTTTCCATAGTTGTGTAAACGTTTACCAAGAAGGCTATCACTTTTTGTCTGAAAAAACATTCTGGGAAAACAGCCATCAGTTGAATCAGGTGTTTTACCGAAAGTATGTGTTTGTTTTTTCTATATATTTGTTTAATGGTCCTGGAAGCAAAACGACAAAGAAAAAATCCCAGCCAATGTTGGCTCATGCTGCCTCTTGTCCAAGGTTGCAGCAAGAAATTCGGTGTAGTCGATATTGCCACTCCCGTCAGAATCAACTTCCTGCCAGAAATGCTGGTTTCTCAAAATGGGCTATACCCCGCAAATGGCAATTTAAGCTATCATAACTGGAAAAACATATGTTTAACCATCGGATTTTCAGGGCAATATATGTCTAAAAAGATACAAATGGTGGTTTCTAAAAATGGGGGCCCCCAAATCATCCAACATGTATTATCTATCTTGTTTCAGAGGGACACTATAAAATGGTGGTTTAAGTGGTACCATTTTAAGAAACACCCAGTTTTGTGCTGAGTGGGGCCAAGCTGTCAAAAACTGGCGAAGACAAAAAATGTGAGCCATTCAAAATACCCGTTCCCCCATCTCACTATATATACTAGTTGGTTTATAGATGTTCCTGATGTGTATATATGTATATATATATCATACATTAGATTACATTACACTACATTCCATTACATTCCATGACATGTCATGACATTACATTAACATTACATTACATTACCATACATTCAGTACAGTACAGTACAGTACAGTACAGTACAGTACAGTACAGTACAGTACAGTACAGTATATTGCAGTACATTGCAGTACATTGCAGTACATTGCAGTACATTGCAGTACATTACAGTACATTACATTACATACAAGTATATATATATACATATATTGGTTATAATAAACCCACTCCTGCCAAGTCAGGGGACGGCAAACTTTTCAGTAATTATCACCACGCTTTTGCTTGTTACGGCTCAAACGATTACTTTCCACAGCTGGGAATATCCCGTAAAGACCTGTCCATTATTCAGTGGTCGAGTCAAATCAATGACCACTTTGGCTGGTTGAACGTTTTTGATGCGCAATGAAATCATATCAAATCCCAGTTTATGACCCATTATAAAAACCACTTTTTGGCTAGTTGAATGATTAAATCGACCGCGAAAGATGTCATGAAGTCAACCGAAAGAACTGGATGTTCCGCATTTGAATGTCTCATTACGTTCCATTATCATATTTCCCCCTTGATTGTATGTATATGTATATATATATGATTATATATGTACAGAAAGGGACGTTGTGGAGGCCCCATTTTTACGGTGTTTTGAAAAAGTCACTGAAAAACATCTTTGGTCAGTATATCATCAAATGCTCATTGTTTTAATATGTTTTAATTATGTTTGGGATATGTTTAACTATTTGGCTTGGGTCATGAAAATCAACCAAACAAATGTTATGTTTCATTCTATATTTGTGCTAATATATATGCTAATATACAAACTCTTAGAATATAAAAATCAATTATGGTTACACTTTCCAATAAATCTTAATTTTCAGCCATATCAGCTTAATGCAGAAAAAGGAATGGACAAAAATATGGGTCAAATTTTGGATTTATATATTGCTACTAAGCTTTCTGTATAGATTTGTTTTTTCCTTTCTCTCTTCCTCGAGACCTCTAGAAACCCTAAAGCTCTGGTTTTTACCTTCTAGACCTCTCTGAGGGGAGGGGTCCCAAAAAGAAACAACTTTTTTTGGGGGTGCCCCCCCCCCAGACCCTAGTAAACCAGCTTTGACATACTAAAGTCACTGGATCCTGGTCGGCTCGGTACTGTGAATCCGGCAGCTGTCCTGCCCTTTGAAAAAATCATTCGGTTTGTTTGGGCCGTTTTAATTTGAATGTCCAAAGGCTTTGATGAAACTATATGTTGCCAAGAATGTTCCATAAATATAATAATTGCGCAAATGATAGGCCATTGCATGATACACAGCAAGAAAATATAGGATCAAGAGTGATGTGAAGATAACGTCATCTTTGTATGTCAAAATGGCTATACTTAGCATGCCAAGACAAGAATATTTTTTGTGCAAGTAATCTTGAAAATATCTGCAATGTATATCATATAATATATTTCTTCAGTATGGGTATGACCAATGTACCCTCATTCGAAATGCAGACAATTTAGTCAAACTCTGAACATTTATGATTAATATAATTAAAAGATATACAAATAATGCTACCAAGTTTCATGTTCTATGTATGGCAAGTTGCAATAATCATTTCCTTTGATGATTGGCAGCCATCAATCAGACCTATAACTTTCAAGGACAGTTATCACCACCTTTATCATACTAGTTTAGCCAAGCCAAATTGTGCCCAAAAATGCGTCAAATTCCACCTTTTTCCAATGACAATGACAATGCAATATTAGCATGCACTTTGAATTTTTGCCCTAGCCTCATCTGACTTAGTATTGTATGTCTGCTCCTTGCCATAACTGTATGTATCATTAGCAATATTAATAGCTTAATTGCATTCGCCAAAGGTTACTCCCATAGGTGTTGCTATGGACAGTATCTTTCAAAAGTTGTTCCATATTAATATTATCTAGCAACCATTTTGCCAGCCTACAAACTAAGAAGGCAACTGCATACCTCAACATTTGGCAAGGGTATTCTCTATCATAGGCATGCTTGATTTCGAACACAGTGATTGTGTGCAATGTCTGTGTGGGCTGCCACTGATTGTATTGGAGATTCCAAGCTCCCTTTTTGGGTTGCATTCCTAGTTTGCTAGGGAAATCTGCACAAGGAAATGGTAAAAGCCTTGTTATATTTGTTATATACTTACCAGGAGAAATCGATGTGTTTTTCTTTTGGGGCCAAGTTCTCGGAATGTTTATGCTATGGATCAGGTTGAAACCAATATATTTCAATATATTTCATTTAAATCTATATAGACTAGCATTGTAACATTATATATACATTCGATTATATACTTATATGGTTGGGTTGGGTACAAGCATGCTTTAGCATGACATGAACAGTAAATGAAAGGAATTAGAGTCTCAATTTTGGAGAAGAATGAGATGCTGCATGCATCGCCATGGTGCCTTGTGATAGGAATGTCATTGATTGCAAGGCTTGACCCAAACCTACCCTCACTTTCCAGGTTGGATTCTTTGAGTTTGTTTTTGGGGTCCTTCTAATTCAAAGCTTAGTTGTTTCTATTGAAGAGTTTGGGATTGGCATGCGTATTTTTCCAGATGATTTTTGTAACACAAGTTTAACTTTTCCTTTGTTGGTGCAATTATCAACATGATATTGGACATGGTTTAATTTAGTTTTCCTTGCGAGATGTACCCAGCTCAATCACTTAGAATACACAGCTCTTTTCACAAAACACCTAGTTTACACTGATATAAAGGAAGACATGCTTTGGAAGAGATATATATATATATATATGTGTTTTACTTCAAGGTATTGTCAACATATTCTACATAAAAAATGATTTAAAAAAAAAAAAACAATTGCAACAGGTTTGTTCATATGTTTCAACAATTAAGAGAATATAAGATTAAGGGATGCACCTTATTTTCACCTTAACTATCTTGTGAGGGGGGCTGCCATGCTGTGATAGCGGCGGCGCTACTTGCAGCTCAAAGTGGTCATCGTTCAGGGACAATAAGTGATATTATTGTGAAAGAAACGTTGGAAACACATTTAAAAAAACACACACAAAAAACATCGTAAAAATGGGACCTCCACAGCGTCCCACTCTCTCTCTCTCTCTATTTTATATATATAATCAATATATGTATGTATATATATATATATATGTATGTACGTATATACATATTATGTCATATATCAGGACTTGTGTATCCTTTACATTGACGTCCTGCATGATCTGCAGCAAGTCTGGAGGAATGTCTTTGAGGCCAGCCCTTGGCGGAATGGCTTATCCACTGGTGCGTTTTACGTAGGGAATGGATGGGTTGCTGGGGGTTTCTGGGATGATTATTGATAGTTATTGTGGATCATTCCCATCCATTCCCTGCTAAGCACCAGTAAGAAAAGTCTGAAATGAAAGAAACATCATGAAATTATATGACATGAAATCCACTCTTAATCTGAAATGAAAAGAAAATCATGTCGACATACTGCGGACGGTTGCAAAATCCTGCACCACCAAACGGATGGATGGTTGAACATGTTTTTGAAACATGTTGAAACATCTTGAAAGCCTAACGGGAGAAGCCACTGGTGCAGGACTTAGCTTGCAACTTCGCTAAGCCTTCTTTCAGCTCATTGACTGTCAGAAAGCCTGAGACACGCCGCAAAAAGGATGTGGGATCGACCGCCACCCCAGGGGACCCCAGGGGACCCCATGCACCCATGGTGGTCCCGGCTTGAATCATCCCGGAAAGGTATACCCAACGATTTCTAAGCCAAATGATGGGCCGTTTATGGCGTTGGCTTTACCACGTTGAAGTACATGCTGCATGCTGTCGCAAACTGGGACATGCGGATCTTCACTGGCAACCGAAACGCTCGTCTTTTGACACACTACCAGAGCATCGTTGGATGTAGGCTTTGTTTGTTTGCTAACTTCTAAACCTCTGCACCTACGAAGATCAGGCCCGGAAAAAGCCAGACATTGAAGACATGTCCTGCAACCTTATCTGGGCCTGGTGAGCCTCCTCTAGAACTTCGAGACAATCTATGCTAAATATATGCTAAATATTTGCTAAAATATGCTCAATCTCACCTATCCTATGATGAAAATCCTGAACAACATGATTGTGGAAAAATTGGCAGATCAATCCCCCAACGGACCATCTCCTTGTGTCAAAAAAGGCATTTTTTTCTGAGGTCCGTACCATCTCCATTGCCATCGATCATCATGAAGACGTCGCGAAGCTGTTTGATCTGGTCCTCTTGGCTCTGGGGATATGATGGAGAATGAATATACTCATCCATTTTAGTAGGATTTTCCCTTACCATCTGGTTATTTAACGGTTCGCCATGGAAAATCACCATTTTTTAAGTTCGGTAAACCATCTATTTCTATGGGCCATGTTCCATGGCTATGTTAGTCATAACCAGAGGGTATAATTTTTATAAATCATCCATTTTGGGGTACCCCCATTGTAGGAAACCCCTATGTAAAGATGGTTCATGATGATTATCATGTGCTTAGGAAACCTTCGGGAACGCTCCGGCGCAGGGATGATCCAGTCCACGGACCTCGTTGAGCTGCCCAGCAATGATGTGCAGAGCTGCCTGGATCGACACCAGGCTGCTTCTTTTGCAGCATCTGGCTGTGTCTTTAAAAAAAGCTGGCAAAAAACGCTATAAAAACTGGCAAAAAAGTCACAAGACAAGGGATACACCGGTGATGCCATGATTGAGCGGTTTTCCCAGATTTTCAGGCAAACAAACACAGATTTTGTCCAGGCCACCAACTTTGTCACACCCACGAAGCCGTCGATGGAGCGTCCAAAAACTGGACCGTTGAAATCCTTTAAAGGTACAAACAGTGTTGGAATCTCCAGATGTTACATGAAGTTTTCAGATCTTCCAGATCTGAAACTCTCAAAATCACTCTCCACATGCCCCATCTTCCAATCTTCTCATCATTTCCAGATGTAGACCGTCCGCGGAACCGCGATCCCGCAGGTCGCCGGCCTTCTTCAACTTGTTCTGTGACCGGAAGTGACGCAGATTATCCACAAAATTCGACTGTAGCGACACGTTGGTAGCCTTGGGCGCTTTCAGCTTGATCCTGAGCGGAGAGAGCTGAAGGCCATGGACATGGAGATATTCCATGAAGAGATTACTATAGTAATTAACCAAAAAAAATCCAAAAGCAATATGTCACTGTTTTAGTGGATTTCTACTTTTGTATCTGGTGATATATAGTGGGGATATAACATATTAATCTGGATTTCGGATATCTTGAACATAGAATTTGGATGTCATGAGGACCGAATGAGATATTTCTTGGGATATACAACAACATACAACAACCCTGATGTCTTGCCAGCAAAAAAAATGGGGATACCCCTAAATGTGTGGCCATGCTACTGGGGAAGCTGATTTTTCAAATGGCCAAAAAACGGCTTCGGGGAGTGCCAATTTTGAGACAGCCCTCACATGTCAACATGAGAACAAGAGGTTGTGAAACATCCTTTGAAGCCATGGCTAGAGAAATGCATCAGGAATCAACAAATGACAGATGTTTCATGGTGTTTCAGGCATAAAGACCTTTGCAAGTTCACCTACAATACGCGAAAAATGCCATCCCTATATTAAACACCCCCATTGTACGGTCCCAAAGAAGTATAACCCCCCTATACAAAACCATGGTTTCTGGCTGTTTAGTATGAACGGGGGAAGGGATGATGTCCAACCCCTGAGACTCCCGGGCCACTCATGGTTCAAAGCCGCCTCAGCACTATACCTCAGCAGTGTATCCGGAGCAGCCTCTAGCGACGGCAATCTGCGAAGCGCTGACCCGCTAAGTTCCCCAAGGATCTGAGGGACTGACCGTTCTTTGGGATTCATCTTCAGGAGCTGTCGAATAAGATTCTTGGCATCCTGTCCAATCACGGCATTGTGACTGATCCATAGTTCAGCTGTTGAAAACATAACGAAGAATACAGTATGATGTTAAAATATGGTGTTTGTATCAGTGGCGATATAAATTTGATGATATAAGTTTGATGCTATTCGATCCTTTCAGCTGAGTTTTTAATCTAGCATTTCTTAAATGATGATCCACCATTATTTCTAGTATCAAACAAAGAATCGGGAAACAACACTGAATGAACGCTGCAAAACACAGGCCGATACAGCCTCACGCTCTCAAAGACCAGGTCCCATAGGTATTGACCCACCCCCATCTCGATGGGATGTTTGTCCAATTTGGGGTGTTTCTGAAGAAGCTGGGGGTACCCCAAAAACCCATGGGGTTTCCCATTCAAAATGGCCCAGATCCTCAGAGACGTTCTTCCAGTCAGCAGGGTTGAAGCTGTAACTACCTGTCTTCACCTGGTGATTTGATCGGAGGTCATATGGTTGGATTCAAAATCGAGATGCTACTACAGAAAATTGGGATCTAAGTGGATATATATATATATATATATAAATATAACATATCATCTCCAATTTTCAGATGTGGGTGTGTCTGAGAGTTTTATGAAAACCTCAAGTTTTGTGGACATTCGGGGAACATGATTGACTAGCACTAGTTGACAATATCAAACACATCCAAGTGGTGATGTCTCTGATCACCAAACATCGTGAAGTGATCAGGGGGGGCTGCTGACACGAACCCACAACGACTGGTCGGTGGTTGTAGCGGACCTCCCCGAAGAAAGATGTGCAAGCCAATTTTGGATCATGAGATCATAAGATACCATAATCGAAGGAAGTTTAGAAGTCAAACTTCCGACAATATGGACAGATGGAAAAGCAGAGGCGGGAAGAGTCAGAAGAGGAGAAGAGCCGAAGAGAGAAGATCAAAGAAGAGAAAGAGTGAGAAGAAAGAAGATGCAGGTGCGCGAAAAGGAAGGAAAATCGCGAAACGCTTTGCGTTTTTCAAATGATTTGTGGCTCTGGAAAAGTAGGCTCGCTAAAGCGGCGGGTGCGGAGCCATCTGGTCAGATGAGAGATGAAAAGTTGCACGCCGTTGTGGCGCGAAGCACATTTCCAAGTCAAAATGTACAAAACACACCATGTTCGGACCACTTTTGAATCATAATCGATCACAATAGATCATGATAGGTCACAAAAGAACATGATAGATCACAATCGATCGCAATAGATCATAATAGATCATAGTGGATCATAATAGGTCATCTGTATATAATATATCGTTCCAGCTGCAATTCATTTCACCACCAGTCACCTGCCATAACTCTCAACAGCTGCCATAACTTCGCCTTAGCCAAGACCTCGGCATCTGAATCGCCGAAGAAGGGAGGATATCCACAGAGGAGGACGAACATGATGACCTGGCTGAAGTTTCGGTCAGACCTTTTTGGGACCTGGCTTAAAAACCAAAAAAAAACGACAAGAAAGCCCACCGCGGTTTGAAAAATGTGGCTAGATCTCCGGACATTTTTAAAAATGGGGTCTTCCAAAAATGGGATGTTTGATGTTTAACCAGGTGTTTTTTGGTGCCATGGCTTTGACCAAACATGGTGTCTTGAGTCCATCACTTTCCCGAATGAATTAACTATGATGAGCCTTAGACATAATCATCTAGTATTCATATATATATATATATAGATATACATAAACACCATCTACATTGACCTACATGAAAAACATGATGGTATATCACAATGACTAAAAAAATATGTGACATATACATGTTGCGTTTAACTTCTTGTAACATATATAATTATATATATATATTCAATGATTATCGTTACATGTCAGCAGCAGAAAATTCTAACATGGCTGGCTCACCCCGCAGCTCCACAGGTCTGCGGCCTGTCGGTGTTTTTTGGTGTTTTTTCACTGAGAAGTCTTCGTCAAAAAAATGCTATGGATAATAATGACCCTAAATAGCTTATTAAAGGTTATTATAGGTTATTATAGGTTATTATAGGTTATTACCCACAATGGTGTATGGAGAATAACCATTGTGGGTATCATAATTATTATAATCCATAATGGTAATAACATATAATAACCTATTTAGGGTAATAACCATTTCATAATAACTGGTATCATGGGATTGTCATTTCACAACGGTTTGTTTAAAAAACATCGAACATCAGAAAATCCGAAAGGTTCACTGGATTGGTTGAGTAAAATCTTCACCGGAAACCTATGAAGTTTCCCTTAAACCAATCCAGTGACAACTGACAATTGGGTAGAAAGAAAACGGATGATTACCCTCTGGTAAACTAACAGTTTGCTATTGAAAATGGCCCAGTCGAAATAGTGGATTTACCCATGAATAGCATGGTGATTTTAACCATAGTTACGTAAACGTTTACCAGAGGGTATATGGCTAGTATATTATGGAGGATTATATTGGCAGTACTTCCCCTAATAAAAATGGGCGAGTATATTATGCATGAAGGGGATTCTACACATTTTTTATGGTGGGATCATGGCTTATCAAAATCCACTGGAATGCCGATTCACCAAGCAGTATGGACACAGGGTTTTTGAACACTGGCCAGATGATGATAGACAATCGTATAAATTGGACTGTCAATATGATGTCTAATATTATCTAATAGATATCACGAAACACCATTAGTATCCCATTAGAAATATAATTGGACTGTCAATATGATGTCTAATATTAATTGGAAATCTAATGGGATATTAATGGGATTCATGGGATACTAATGGGATATGAATGAGATATTTATGGGATGTACCCAACCATGGGATATAGGTAACCATCTTGATATGATATCCAACTTGATATGATATGATAATGGGATACTAATGGGATTATCTCCGTTGATGTTTGACTATTAGGCAACATGAGGATATAACTAACCAGCTATGGTTATCTTATGGGAATGTAATGGTATATATAAAAAAAAACGGTATATTTCATGTCCCATTTCATGTCCCTAAGAATGGAAAAAAAAGGTGCCATAATCATAATATATCATAATCTCATGGCAGTCTGACTTGGCTATTCTTGGCTCAGATCTCATCGACTGGACAGCTCCAACACCGTACCTGGTCATATTTTCCGTGCAACACCTGCGGTGCCACATAGTATGGAGTTCCTGCCTGGGCGATGTCTATAAAAGGTGACACACTGGTGACATGAAAGGTGTCACTCCATGGTTTGTCATAGCTATGTGATGCTATGAGTATATATATATATACAATAGCTTATTGATATAGATATTATCTATCTTTGGCCTTCCATGTAACAACCAATCTTTGTTATATAGGATATAACTAACATTGACTAACCAACTTGATGGTGGTGGCTACAGTTTCAAACATCGACAGTTGACACGCCTTGGTTTGAAGAACTTGGCCGTCGGTGTATTTGCACGAGAGTCCAAAGTCAATAATCTTCAGGAAGTTCTTCTCGATCGGTTCCTGGAATTTAAACAGAAACAATCCACGCCAGTTGCCCAGGCTTGGTTTTACTCCCGCACTTCCATGGCTATAGTTATGGTATACCCTCTGGTAAACTAACATAACTATGGAAAATCACCATCTTTAATGGGAAAATCCACTATAAATGGTCATTTTCAATAGCTATGTTAGTTTACCAGAGGGTAGCTATGGTATAGCTATGGCCGCCGTCCCACGACAAAACGACGCCTTGCTGGTGAAGAGGAAGTTCTCGGGCTTTAGATCTCGATGGGTGACCTGTTTCGGAAAGTGATTCACGGGATATTAATGGGATTCATGGGATATGAATGAGATATTTATGGGATGTACCCAACCATAATGGAATTATAATTGGATTTTTTAATGGGATATAGGTAACCATCTTGATATGATATCCAACTTGATATGATATGTGTTTTTGTTCATTGAAATATATACTATACGCTAAGACCACATGCCATGTGTGGAATGGTCAAGTTACATAGGATGAATGATGGAGGTATGGTCATCCATCTCATCCCCAAACTTCCAATATAGCAATGGAAATCCACGGTGAAATCCACAGTGAAATCACCGGTTTAAGTGAGTATAAATAAAATCCCACACTTCATTGGATGATCATCCCCCAATATGGCTATGAGGCCACCCAGTGATGTTAGTTGGTTTAGATTCGCCCCCAGTAACTAGTTCGTTATTTACGTACCATAAACCAGTTCGTGAAATTAGAGTTATGTGAACCCCAACTGAACGCTATCCGTTTCGGGGGCCTATAACCATTGTAGGGGTTCATCAACAAGTATGATGGGTTTTATGATAATCATATGGGTTTTATGATTATAATATATTATAATCCAATGATATCATTGTATGATTTGAGTCACCCCAAAAGTGGCTTCACGACGCTCGGGTTGTTTTTCCACTGGGACAACGCTCTTTTCGCAAAGTTCATCGCCTCAGAGCCTGCGGCAAAATCTGAAATGTTGCTGTGATGTCTGGTGATCCAACCTGGCAATTGAGAAATCCATCATACTATCTTTTATATCTTAATCTTATATATATATATGTATATACATGTAAATATATATATACATATATATATATATATACACATAGATAGATAGATATATATATATATACGTAGATATATATATATATAGAGATACATATGTATATTAGTACATATATATATATATATATACACATATGTACATATATACATATATATATGTATGTATGTATGTATGTATGTATGTATGTATGTATGTATGTATGTACATATAATATTTAGCTATAGCTATTTATGTATGTACAGTTCTAGATGACA
>Ga0126342_10014001_pt1 | contig 14178 bp, 7 predicted proteins | sample Cyp1metagenome_FD_92528 | JGI IMG/M metagenome (GOLD analysis project Ga0126342, IMG submission 92528) | Coral microbial communities from Lord Howe Island, Old Settlement Bay, Australia - Cyphastrea 1 metagenome | ecosystem: Host-associated > Invertebrates > Cnidaria > Coral ...
AGGTCCGGCAGTGCCCACTGGCATCTGGAGCTCGCGGTTGAGGTCCGGCAGTGCCCACTGCGACCTGGAAGTCGCGGTTGAGGTCCGGCAGTGCCCACTGCGATCTGCAACTCGCGGTTGATGTCCGGCAGTGCCTACTGGTATCTGGAGCTCGCGGTGGAGGTCCGGCTGTGCCCACTGGGATCTGGACTGCGAGGAGGAGGCGGAGGAGGAGGAGAACAGCTCTGATAAAATCTAGCAACCCTTACCTGGCAGGTGGGGAACTAGTACACTGAAAATCTGGGGGTCGGAGAGGGGCTTATCTAATTGGAAGGGGGGTCACACCATTATTTTCAGGCTGGCAACACCTACTTGATATTAGTATTGCCCCAAAATCGGGTGAGAGACGGAGCTTCTCTAATCGGGGGGGAATTATCAAACCTAACTTGACATTACCTTGTCGTCACCGAGCTACGATCACCAACTAATCCCATGGCCCATCTATGTGATTCATCTTGATTTCTCATACTGGTTGGTGGTATACCTACCCCTCTGAAAAATATGAGTTCGTCAGTTGGGGTATGACATTCCCAACTGAATGGAACGTCATAAAATTCCATGGTTCCAAACCACCAATCAGATATTTTTTCTTCATGTTGTGCCGCATGTATGGTGTTTGAAATAGGATTGACTACTCCCCATGGCTTCCCCAGTTGCACCATTTGGCCCCTTTTATTTCTCTGGAGATCCAACGGACCTTTGACCTGACCAACAATAGATGCTCCAAAAAGCCTAATCGATGGTGGTTGAGATTGTCACTTGAGAGACCCAGTGAACTAGAATTGGGGCCTTTATTACGTCATCCTTCGCCAAGTCCTTGGGTTTGCATTCCAGGAACTCCCACGAATTTCCCAATCCCAAGAATTTTCCCTAAATTGCTGGATGTGGACGTCCTCGTTGCTCTTTTGGTCTTGCCGCGGGCAAGCAAGGTATTGAGTGTGCTTGCATGGGCGTTGGCTGAAGATACCTTTGTCACTTCTGGAACCCGGCAAAGATAGGTTCTCTAAGAACTCATAGGCCTCATCCAAGTTGAAAGCTTGGCCAAAGCAAAGGCGTAGGGCAGTCTTGTCCTTCTTGCTGCCCCTGCTGTGAATCTCAACCTGTGGAAAATCAACGCTGCACCTGTAAAAGAATTCGGTCATTGTGAAACTTTGCAGGCACATGCTTTTGGTTTGCATGGGTACCTCGGGGGAAGGCTGATCCACTCCTTCTCGTATAGGCGAATTCTATAATTTATGGTAGCCATCTCACTATCAACGGGATTTTTCTCTGGGTTTAACCAACAAACATCACCAACTCACAGCTCACCCCGCATCGGAACCTCGGCCCTGAAACTTCACCGTGATGCTGCTCAAGCGCGTCTTGCCCCGCACGGTGGAGCTATCCCCCTTCTCCACCACCTCCTGGAGCGCTGCGATGCCATGGTGACAACTGGGGATCCCCGACAGCAGAAAATGGGGACTCTTGATCTGCGTCATTGCAGGGGTATTGGCAGTTCCATTCATGTAGGGTAAACTAACATAGCTATTGAAACTTGCCATTTATAGTGGATTTACCCATTAAAAATGGTGATTTTCCATAGTTATGTTAGTTTACCAGAGGGTAGTTGGTGGCCTGCCCTGATAGCACCTTCGTGACAGCGCCTGTATGACGGTTCTCAAGAACCCCTTCGCAACGTCTCATATGACTGGGGTTTATGACGGTTTATGGTAAACATATCTACAGGTAATGGGGCTGAAAAACCAACTTAGAACTGGGGGTACCGACTTCTATGGGGAGTTGTTGAGCAACACACCATTTACCAGGACAAAAAGCAAGAAGACACGATTCACATCTCTGAGAACTCAGTCATGGAACTATTTTCAAACCCATGTCGACCTGCAAAGGCTCGATCCATGGCTACTGTAGTTTTTAGTAGCTTTTGTAAGGACCGAAACAACTTACTCTTCATTGAAGTCTGGGTGGCTGGGTCGTAGCCCTATAGATCCCATAGATTCCACTTCCTTCCCCCTTCATCTTTTCATATTTTCATAGCCCCTGGGGGAACTGTTCATGGACCTACCGGCATGAGGAGCTTAGGAGATCCCACCACAGCTCCTCCAATTTTTCAAAAGCTGCGCGGTATTTCTCGTGCAAGGACTCTGCTTCCTCGACCATGTGACATGGATCAATAAGTGGTTGGCACTTCTCGGGGGAAAGCTTTGATTGGGATATCCTCCAGTCTTGGCACTGTATACCATGGAAAACTGAATGAATGTTGGCTAAACTGTTTCCATTCCCCAAACACATCAAACACCATGGATATTCCTGATGGAGCAGTTTCCAAAACCTGTTGTGGATTGGTCCTTTGGGTGGGTTAAAGTTGGCTCACAAATGGAAGCATCCAAAAGAAGTCACCTGACCACTGCGCGCCTTTTTATCATAGAAAACTTTGCATTTTCCTTGAACAAAATGAGAAGAACCCACTTAAGTCACCTAAAATCGTCTCCCAAACCCAATTTTTTAATTTCAATGTTTGGTTAATATCCCACTAAAACGCAATGTTTTTCATGGTACTGGTGCTTATACTCTTCAAGAAGGAACTATGTCCATCAGACTGTGTATGTATATATATAAATTTATCTATCTCCATCCATAGACTATTTGGTCACCACAATCATTGGTCAAAAAATGGTCACTCCACTAATTATTTGATTAATACTAACAACTAAAGTCTTTGTTTTCTTTCTTGGTTTTCATAAACTTGACCTGTACATCTAGTCAGTGCTGGATGACAAAGATAAGAACGATGTTCACATCCGGAAATTATGACAGCATGATCTCCCCAATCCTGACAATGAAAAACATCGTTGCCCTCTGGTAATTTGTTACATAGCTATGGAAGCTATGGCCCAGTTAGTTCGTTGATTTACCTATTAAAAGTGGTGATTTCAACAGTTATGTTAGTTTACCAGAGGGTAATTGACATAAAACCATAGTTATAAGGGTTATATTCCTTAATAACCCCAACTATGAATGGTGGATTTTCCACATCTGTGGTCCACCGGGTCATCAATTTTGAGCCATCACCATCCATTGACTGCAGCTATAGCTATCATAAACCCCAGCTATTGGAGTTATAAACCCAACTTAGCTATCATAAATCAACTACAAATCCCAGTAAATCTCCATTCTTGTTGGTTTGATCACCATTTTCCCATGGAAAAACCATGGTTTCTACCTGAAACCCACCTGATCATTGCAGCTCAGCTTCAGTCCATCCATGCGCCGGCTTCTGAGATGGTACCGTTGAGGTCTCGCCACGAAAGCGAAAAAAAAACAAAACGGCGGCTGATCGGGGGTTAAACCAGACAATTTTTCATGGGGATTTAAAGCATCATATCATCTGATCTATTATATTATCAGACATCATAAATTATGGGGAATCTATTATCTATAACGGAATATCTCGGGATTATATCAGACAATATAATGAGAATTCCGTTTGACAAACATTGATCTATATCTATCTGATCATATTTATTTACTCTCTTCCTCTATTGATGTATGTATTCATACAATGCAATGCAAGTGAACATGTGTATGAGTAGATATACATAAGAATGGATGTGCATAGATCTACAAGTACGTGCTTAGAACCTATATGATCTTGAATCTTGAGCATATCCGAAGAACATGTGGCATTGGGCATTGATTTACTCCCACTAAACTAAGTCCCCACTTATAAAATACAGTTTGTGGCGATTTGATATTCACGTTTGCGCCATTTTTCAAAGTTAGAAGACGCCATATTCCCATATTACAAAGTTCCCTGAAAAACTGGGGTGTATCCCACATATAATTGTCTTCTTTCATCTGATTCGTTGCTCATTTACGATTCCTTGGATGCGAAAAAAATGGCTATATCTATTCACAAGATATTTTTGGTGCTATAGTCTATAGTGATATATATATAGCCATCATCACAAGCTAGTAGTGATATAGTGATATATCTATAGCCATTATATATCACCGGCAAAAGCCCATCGATTTCTTCGCCAGTTTTCACCAGCTTTTCGCCAAAACCATCCCAATGAATCCATCAAGTCCTACTGTGGATGGTAAATCCTGCACCAAAAGGATGGTTGAACGCCTATACCCTCTGGTAATTTAACATAGCTATGGAAAATCACCATTTTTAGTGGGAAAACTCACTATAAATGGCCATTTTCAATAGCTATGTTAAATTACCAGAGGGTAAATTATGGGACAACTACCTATCAACTGGTGCAGGATTTCCTCCATCCACAGTAGGATTCCCCCTGCTACGCCCTGCGCGTAGCGCGGCGTGTTTCCAGCGCCCGAGGCGCCAAATGGTGCAGCACGATGCGCAGCCGCGCGAGACTGGACTCCAGCTGCTCCTGGGCCTGGCGGAGCGAGGGCCGGCCATGTTTCAGAGGTTTAACCAACAACAATAAGGAATTATAGGGATACATTTGGGAATAATAGTCCCATTAAAATGGATATCACAAATTTAACCAACAATGAACAACTATATATATATAAATGTAGTTAAGTTAAATCCCATGAAATCTCCATCCATTCCGTATTATATTCTTACAATGGTTATACAACAGAGATTTAATCAACAACCATAGTTTTTTGTTTTGGGGATATGATTGCCATAATCGGACAGTAAAGGGATTTGCCATCGGTATTCGAACATGGCAATTGGAAAATGACCTACAGATGAAAGTTTTTAGGGGAAATTCATCCATAAATGGTTGAGTTTATTAAACGATGATTTAAGCGTCAAACATGTTGTTCTTTTTTCTAGGGAAAAATAAGATTTTTTCCATCCAAACATGAGGAGTTTGCCATCAAAACCGAGATTTAACCAGCCAGAAAATAGGGATTTCATTATCAAACAGAGGGATATGTTTATGGGTCAATTTAGCCATCGAAACTCGTGGAAAATAGTGATTTCAGATCTATGTTAGTTTATGTCCGGTTGGTGGTTTCAATCCCTCTGAAAAATATTAGTCAGTTGGGATGATGACATTCCCGATATATGGAAAAACAAAATTCATGTTCCAAACCACCAAACAGACGTTGATTTACAGGAAGGTACGTCATTTACACTCATTCATTCAGTCTCATCCCCTCAGCTGAGACTTTCAGCGTCCAGTCTACAGGAGGCGATCCGGCCTTCTGAACAAACTGAACAAGGTCCTGCGGCAAAAGGATTTGCAAAGCCATGTGGTGGTTCAGTAATATGCATACAAGGTGGTGCCCCAGTTCGGAATCGCTAAGTTAACTTATAAGTCCGATTTCACTTGGGTTTATGGTAGTTATATCTAACTAGTTACTATGGTTTCTAAACCAACAAACGCAACTGGGGGGACACCATCAAATATCAGTGGTAATTTGGTTGATGGCTTCAACCCCCGTGAAAATACACTAATGTTCAGTCATTTTCATCATTTTCGCATGGGAAACTCGAGCTCCAACTAGCTCCCAATTTCGGATGGACACCACCATAGCTTCAAATACCCCCGATTTTATGCTGGTTCTCTTGGATTCGTGTAGTGGGTTTTCCATTGAAACTAGAACATCATCGACTCAGCAAAGCCATGTGACAATGTATCCCCATTTATATAGATGGACTGAATCATCTAATCATGTGTATGTATATATATATATATGTGTGTGTGTGTATGTCCCCGAGATATCAATCATATATGGGCTTGTCTGAAACCTATGGGTTTTCGGATGTTTTCGGGATCATTTTAGGAACGACCCATCCTGGTTGGTGGTTTCAACCATCTTGAAAAATCTGAAAGTCAGTTGGGATGATGATTATTCCCAATATATGGAAAAATAAAATTCATGTTCCAGACCACCAATCAGATAATGTTACAACTTCAATGAAGGCTATTAATGTGGGTAAAACAGTAATAAACCACAGTAATAAACCACTACATGTTTGATGGTTTATACCACCCATTTATGGTGATTTAGGAAAGACCCATCTATTTCCATGGTTCCAAACCACCAACCAGATAACCATGGATAAACCCATTATAACCATTAATCATTAATAACCCAATTAATAAACCATGGTTATTAACCATTAATAAAACGATAGATTTACCAATTTACCATGTTAGTTTACCAGTTCTAACCCACTATTATTAACCATCATTAACCACTAATATTCACCATTATTAACCGTTCCAAACCACCAACCAGTATTTCTTGGGGACGAGCCCGCCGCCCTGGCAGTTCCGGTGCACCGGCTGGCTCCTTCCGCGCGAGCCGGATCTCCGCGGCGGCCTTGGGGCCGTAGCGCGAGGCATCGATGCCGTCCACCTGCTCCTCGGTCAACGGCGTTGCGGTCAACGGTACGACGCGACCAACGGGACGGGTCCCTGAAAAATGTCCACATTGAAGTGACTGAAGCATGAAACGTGGGTGAAAATAGCAGGTTTTAAGATGTTTTTAGCAAAATCACCGTGAACAATGATTCAACATGAAGCTTTTTTAGCCAGCAAAATGTCAAAACGGAGGTTTTGCCAGATTTGGGACCAGAAAAAAGAGGATTTCATCCAGAAAATTGGTGATTTAACCAACAACAAATGGTGATCAAGCACTTGAACTTTGGATTTTACTGTGAAAACGTAGGATTTGAATATCTTACTTGATGGCTCATCCCACGAATCCTAAGTGGGTTATATCCCTGGTTTTGTTAGTAAGATATGTAAGGTTAATCTACTTACAACTAGGGTGAGCTAACCTAGTTACGATCAGTGGGATGAGCCACCAAGTAGTTCAATCCCTATGTTTTCCATCAAAACCCATTCAAAATTAGGTAGATTAACTACTATTAATCAGTATGAATCCTCATTTTCGGTCTTTATATCCATGGCCAATCTTAGATACCCTCCAAAAATGACAAATTCTTAGCTGTTGAACGTAGAGAATCGCATTGATACCAAAAGACTAAAGGATTAGTTGCTACCCATCTAAGATGGACCAAGTTTTGGAATTATATAGATATATCATATCTATATACCATAAACCATGGTTAAACCATATTCATATGTATCCCTATGAACATCTACATCCTGATGAATGGTATAGAATTTCTCATGTTTTTTCAGTCCCATGGATCCAAATTTTAGATGCTAAGCAGCGCCGTGGTCATTGAACCCGTTAAAAGGGACGATAACAATATTGATATAATAAGTGGTACAATGTAAGAAAAGGAAACATAATCATGATATAATTATAATTACATGATAAGGGTACAATGACATATCATGTAATATAAGACTATAAGAGGATAAAATAAGAAACCTAAAAGGAAACATATCTAGAGATGAGTTGTCCAAAAATGGAGGACAATGAACTTCAATCATGCGACTTTGGGGTACTCTGTTTTTGGACACACCCATTTGCGTGATGTGGGTTTATAAACATTTGTTCTGCAATATGGTGGTTTCCATAAATGGAGGATCCCCAAAATCGATGGTTTATAATGGAAAATCCTATTGAAATGGATGATTTGGGGGTACCCTCATTTTAGGAGACCTCCATATCTATAAGAATTGTGGATAAAAGCGAAAGTATGAGCAAAATAGATAGATCAACAAACAGGGAATTAGACTTTTGCCTCAACTGGTCTGTGCATTTTTTCAATCATGTTTAGTTTACTAACTCAACAGAGCCACAAGTGGTTTGCTGTGTTCAGCATTCCCTCTCCGTTGCGGATCCAGTTTCTTCACACAAAACAAAAACCATTTGGAGCATACCAGTCACGTTGCATTTTATCAAAATGATGACTTAACATACAAATGCCACACATCTTTCAAGGGTAAACAATGGTAAACAACAAGTAGACTTGTTAAGGAACATGACAAACCCACTGTCCTGGATAGTTGGATAGTCATCACTTATCCATTTGGAGCATACAGGATGGTACCCCCCAGTCATGTTTGTTGGTCTATAAACCCTATGAACTATAGCTATCTATGGCTATATCGACCATAAACCATAGAATTCAGCCACTTATGTTCGGCAACTGAACGCAATCTTGGGGGCCCCATCCTGTAGGTAATCCAAAATACTATTGATTAGTGCTCTTAGTGTTCCAATCATGGATTTGGGATTTGATAAGACATGGATATTTGATGCTTCATCCCAGTTGGTAACTACACTAGTTATAAGTGGATTAACCCTACTTCTTCATTTAGAACCAGGGTTATAATCTACTAAGGGGCAGGAACCACCAACTATGGATTAATATTATAGTACCCTAATAATGTAAAATGTATGTATGTATATATATATATATCCCATTATCCCTGGATATTCATTGGTTACACATATATTTTTTCCTTTTGAAATGGACAAATCTAAAGAACATGGACAGAAATGGAACCAAAATCTGCCCTGGACAGAAATTTGTAACCAATGAATATCCAGGGATATATAGTGAAGTGTATGTACAGGGGTTTCCATAAATGGGGGTACCCCCATAGCTGGATGGTTTACAAGGGAAAGTCCTATTGAAATGGATGGGGTGCCCCTATAGGGGGAGGAACCTTCATCCCAGTTGCTTCGCCTGGGTTAGTTCACCCTGCTGTGTTCGCCTGGGCTCCCGGGCCATGTTTTTCTGCAGATCTTCCAGCGTGCCGCGCACGCGGTTCTCCGCTTGCTTCGCCAGTTTTAGCCAGATTCGGCCCTGGGGATAGGCGCGATGGAAGGTCTCCGTGTCACAAATTGAGTGATGGTTTATAGCTGATTTATAACCATTAATAATAATTAATAACCATTTATAGCTGATTTATAGATATGTGGTTTTATAGCTGATTTATGATAGATATGGATAAACTGGTTGATAACCATTAGTAGCCATTAACAATGGCTTACCCTCTGGTAATTTGTTACAGTTTGCTATTGTATAGATGGCCATTTAGTTCCTTGATTTACCCATGAAAAATGGAGATGTTCCATAGTTATGTTGGTTTACCACAGGGTATCAAACGTAGAACATATAAACACGTTCACTGTCATCACATAGCCCACAATGTCAGGACTATCCGCACCAAACAAAACATGTTCACAGTCAAATACCGTAATTCACCCAGGTAACATGTTTCAGCAATATAATCCAGTAAATATCCCAGTATCGTCGCATCTTTTGTAGCTTCAACCCCAATTTTCGGCACATTTTCCCGTTTCGATGCCTAACAAATGATTTCCACTACATATCACAGTGGATGCCACAAGTTTTGATGCTTATACCCTAATTTCCGGAAACCGAACCCATTCAGCTGGTTGATCTAGTATGGTTTATTCTTTGTTATATTACAGTGATTATCCCCATAATTGTTAATATCCAAATTTTTAACTGTTATATAATTATATATTCCATTATAGCCCATATATTTCATTATTCCCATTGAATCCTCATTACATCCCCATTACCATGGCCTGTGATTGCAATGCTGGTCTCAGATGATTTCATCGCCCGAGGTCGCCCAGATGTTCAGTTATACTAGTGAACTAAACCATCTTAGCTATCATATATCAGCTATATCAGCTATCAATCCCTAAGAAATCCCCATTTTGCTTGGTGAAACCACCATTTTCCTATGGTTTTCCTATGGTTTTCCTATGGTTTTCCTATGGTTTTCCTATGGCTAACCGTTAACGTTAACGGGTGGCGCGGAGATCCCCCACGTCATCTTCCTGCCTCTTCACCTTGCGCCTTGCGCCCGCCCATGGGCGACACCACCGAAGCCAGCAGGGCCAAGGCTTCGCTGCCTGAAGTTCACCGTGAAATATGGTGATTTACTTGGTGGCTCATCCCATTTAGTAAGTGGGTTATAACGCCAGTTATAAGTGGATTATCCCTACTTATCCCATTTATAACTGGGGTTATAAACCCACTTACTAAGTGGGATGAGCCACCAAGTATGGAGCTTTATAGCTGATATATAATGGAAAATGGTGGTTAACTACTATTAATCAGTATGAATCCTTATTTTTTGGTCGTTATATCCATGGCCAATCTGAAATAACCTGCAAAAAATGACAAATTCTTAGCTGGTGAGTAGATAATCCCATTGATATCAAAAGACTAAAGGATTAAAGTACCCACCTAAGATTGACCTAGTATAGTGGAAAATGGTGACTTAACCAAGAAAAATATTTGATTTCTGATGTGGGACTTACTCAACAAAAAACTGTGATTTAAGCAACAAAACCATAGGAATATTGTGATTTAACCAACAAGAATGGGGATTTAGTGGGAATTATAGCTAATATTAATGGAATATTTCATGGGACGAGTTGATCTATCTGATTTATATTAGCTAAGTGGTGAAATCTTCATGTTTGGTATTGAAATCAACATATTTTTTTGGTGAAATGTTCATTGTTAGCGTTGAACAGGATCCATTTTTAGTGGTGAAATCTTAAGCTCTAGTGGTGATTTTACCAACTTTTTGTGGATTAAAATGTGTTCAAATCCCTATTTTGCTGCTCAAATAAAGCCGAAATCGGTGATTTTTTTCAGAAATTTCTGTTGCTTTGGTCAACATCCACATGTTCTGCTGGGTCAGATCTGCACTTCGATGACATTTCTGGTATCATTTGGGTTAAATCCCAATGCTTATTACTTAGCACTCAGATTTGGTTTCATCTGTGGTTTTTGTTGGTTACCCCAAATCTTCATGAGTGATCTAGCCTCAAAAAGTCCGGGACGTCTCCTAAGGATACCCCGCTGCATGGAAAGTTTCTAGGCCTTGCAGGGAGCAAGCCCAACAACCTCATGAGTTTGTTCGCGAAGTTGGTTTATATTTCACATTAGTTAGCCTCTGGTAATCAAACATGGCTGGCTGGAAAGTCCACTATTTATAGATGATTTTCCCACTAGACACCCTCATTTAAAGCAATTTTTCAAGTGCTACGTTTGATTGCCAGAGGGTAGCTAAGTTGGTTTAGTTGGTTCACATTTCACTGTTCTGTTTATATAACATTGTTTGACTCCACATTCTGGTGCTGTTGTTTGCTTTCTGAAAATGGTTTCTTTCAGGTGAATGACATCCTAGACTTGCAAGCACTAGAATTGCATACAAAAACGAAATCGTATATACTCAATGTATAGCAACCACAAAAAAATGAAAAGTACAATCTACCTTAAAAAGGGTAGCACACCTTAGCAAATCATCTGGTTGGTGGTTTCAACCCCTCTGAAAAATATTAGTCAGTTGGGATGATTATTCCCAATATATGGAAAAATAAAGGTCATGTTCCAAACCACCAATCAGTCATACATTTTTTGATATTTTTTTGCATCTTTTTGGGTTGCGGATAACTACGTCATGTTGGGCCACTAAACCTTGGTGCCAATCACAGATGAGTCGCAAGGGCAGATGAAGCGTGGAGTTGGTCTTCCATTGAACTTGAACCATTGTATTCCCATTGTATCTCCACTATATCCCATATTTGCTGCTTTAATCATCCATTTTCCCACAGATGAATAGATTCAAAGCATTCCAGCATGGTTTCTGGAAGGTGTTTACACTTACGGGGGAAGGGATAAAAAATCCCTAGTAGACTGGTTATACAACCAACGGCAGCCACGCGTATAAAACGACTTGGAGGATCATCATCCACGAATCGTAACTGGTGATCATAACTTACCCTCTGGTAAACTGTTACATAGTTATTGAACATGGCCCAGTCGAAATAGTTGATTTACCCATTAAAAATTAGGTGCTTTTCCAGTTCCCTATGTAACAAATTACCAGAGGGTAGTTCACCTATGTACACATGGGATAGCGCCACTGAATGGAAACTTACTAACTAGTCGCGGGATGATCCTCCAAGGAAGATCAGACAATGGTTAATCAGATGTAAATCCCACTAAATCCACATGTAAGATACCGCTATATCACCATTTTCTGGGTTAAATCATCATTTTCCTATAGTTTGTATTGTTAAATCAGATAAATCAACTATTTATCTCCATTTTTCCGAGTAAAATCACCATTTTTCTATGGTTTTCTATGGTTTTCCCATGGTTTCGTTCACCGTTTTCCCATGGAAAAACACCTCTGGTGTCCCACCTGTGCGGATCAAATCCCTCACAGAGTCCAGCCTGGGCAACGACTTCACTGAAGCCACAGATTGAGATGGTATAACCATAACTAGATAATGACTAATATAATGATTAATAATGGTTAATAATGGTTAATAGTGGTTAATAGTGGTTACTAATAGGAATAATGGAAAATCTATAATGATTAACAATGGCTTAATAATAATCTATAATGGTTATCTAGTGATAATTGGAAATGGTTAATAATAATAATAATAATATACAATGGTTTTATATCTAATTTAAAATTTGGTATATATCATATGGATTTCCAACTAATCATTGTTAACAATTATTGATATGGTAATTGGAAATCTATAATGATTAATGGTTAATAAAATATATAATCTGGCTAATATATAATAATTAATAATGATTAGCAATTATCATGGCTCATATATAATGATTAATCATGGTTAATGATAATGATAATAATGGTAAGTCTATACTGGTACACTCTGGTAAACGTTTACATGACCATGGAAAAATGCACCATTTTCAATAGGTAAATCAACAACTTCTATGGTTATTTTCAGTAGCTATGTTAGTTTACCAGAGGGCAATTGGAAATCTATAATGGCTAATAATGATGAATAATGGTTAATAATGATAATTCATGGTGGTCAATAATGATCAATGGTGATATACTGGGGATATTGATCACCAATAACTGGGGATATTGATGGGATATATGGGATATATAATCGGGGTATTGTGATATAATTCATATATCCTCTGGTAAACAAACATAACCAACATCCAATAAGTGGAGGGTTATTGATAAAAAGTATTGAGGGGGATATTATCCTCCAGTAAATTAACATGACGACCCTGCAGGGGGAAGATTGGTTTCCACTAAAGATGGCTCATTTTGAGGGTCTATGGATGACATACCCTCTGGTAAACGTTTACATTTTGCGAACTGGAAAAACACGATGTTTAAATCATTATAAATCATTTTACCCTCTGGTAAACATACAAAAAACTATGGAAAATCACAATTTTATAGTTGGCTAAATAAGGATTTTTCAACGGCCATCTATACAAAAACGCTATGCAATTGATCAACGGCATGTGGCCATGTTGACCCGCCTTGCAGGATGAGATTGGATCATCAGCTGCCCAAATACCATGGGAGAGGGTGCCCAAAAACATGTAGCAACGATTTTGAAAGTGTACAAAAATATGATTTCCTTGCGATGGTAATTGGTTTTCTTCTTTCTTAATGTTTTCTTGGGGGAGTTAAAAGTGTTTTGTTGGATATATTTTGAGTTCAGGTCTGGTTGTTGGCGGTTGCTATACCAGGATTTCAGATTGGTTTGTCTGAAAATATGATACCCCTGAATCCACTGATTAACCATCATGTTCTCAATTAACTTACCATACATTGCAACGTGGTCCCCCTAGTGATAAGTTGGTTTATCAACTCCTTTAGCTAGAGTTCGAATTACCATAAACCCTAGCTATCGGAGTTATAATCCAACTTAACAATCATAAATCAGCTATAAATCTCATGAATTTCCGCACTTTTCCTGGTGAAATCACAAATTTGCTATGGTTTTTCCTGGCTTGGGGGGCCACCCAACGTGAGGCACGCCCACCAAGGTGCACTCGATGGATGGTTTGATGGTCACTTGCCATGCTGATCAATGTCAAACTGCCATCGTCTTCGATGGGACCTCCGGAGTCGGTGACGCCACGAAAAAATATGGGGGGTGTTTACAAAACTAGACGACGGTTGGCCCGAGAGCGAAAAACACGTCCTTCAAGCAGCTCTGAATATGGTAGTCGTAAAAAATAGTCGGTGAATGCTTGGTGAATTTGATATGAGCTATGGAGGGGAAGGTTGTGAAATTACACACAGGCGCTTTTACACACAAACACTTTCACAGACGCGTTTACACACAGAGACTTTTACACACAGACGCTTTTACACACAGACACTTTTACACGCAGACGCTTTTACACACAGAAGCTTTTACACGCAG
>Ga0126342_10014002_pt1 | contig 14176 bp, 8 predicted proteins | sample Cyp1metagenome_FD_92528 | JGI IMG/M metagenome (GOLD analysis project Ga0126342, IMG submission 92528) | Coral microbial communities from Lord Howe Island, Old Settlement Bay, Australia - Cyphastrea 1 metagenome | ecosystem: Host-associated > Invertebrates > Cnidaria > Coral ...
ATACTATATATATACTACATATATACTATATATATATGTGTACTACATATATACTATATATATACTATATATATATATACTATATATATATATTATATATATACTATATATATACTATATATATACACTATATATATTATATACTATATATATATACACTATATATATTATACTATATATATTCTATATATATTATATATATATACTATATATATATATACTATATATACACTATATATATATACACTACATATATAGTATATATATACTCTATATATATACTATATATATACTATATATATACTATATATATATTATAGTTATACATTATAGAAATACTGTAATATATCTATCTGTACACACATATATATATATATATATATGTGTGCATAAAAGTTTTTCGTCAACTCTACTGGGCGGAGCTTCTTCGGGCAGCATTGGTAGTTGGTCGAAATCACCAGTGGCTTTGTCTGAAAACATTAACATGGTTTCTCATCATTTTTCCAGTGAAAATTGCATACAATCCCCATATAATTCCCATTGTTCCATGTTTCCTTGGCAAATCCATGAACGGTCAAGGATTTGATTGGCTAACTGATCTTTGAAAAATCGTATGGTTCTTTGGCTCAATCTATATTAAACCATAGAGTGTACTCCCCATGAATAATCCCCCGAAAATACCTCGTTAAATTCTATAATTGAAATCACCGCAACATCCCATAAAATCATATAAACTCATACAAGTTCATCATAAATTCAGAAAAAGCACACCGTATAAGTCCCATCATTCTCCATAAAAAAAAAACAATGTGCTGCACGTCCTATAAAATCCCATCATTCTCCATAAAAAAAATGTGCTTGTCCTATCCACGAATCGGTCTCGCTTTTGGCATTTCACAAAAGACGGTACCGCCTCTTCCCAAAGGCTTTGCTTCGAGAAGGCCACCATGCCGGTGTTGAAGGTCAAGACCTGACCGCGGCTGAGGGAACGGAACTTTTTAACTGGTATTTTTACTGACCAAGTTACGGAATATCCTTGAAATATCATGGGAATATCACGGGAATGTCTTGGGATAATGGAATATTCCCTCGGTAAACATACAAAAAAATATAGAACATCACCATTTTTCATGGGTAAATCCACTATTTCTATGGCCATTTTCAATAGCTATGTGAGTTTACCAGAGGGTAGTTGTGAGATGAATGCGGTATGGTCCTGGGATTGAACCTCTGGATGCATGGTAGATCGGTACCCATTGCTAAAGATTGGCCACAAGCTGGTTACTTTAGTGTCTTTCTGTGTGTTAATTTATCGGACATCAATTAATGAATCTTCGGACATCTTTCTGATTTTCTGTAGGTTACAAAAAAGAAGACACCTGTGAATATATCGGAATGCATCAAAAACTCCATGGGTGCGCTGATTTTCACATCAACAGTAGGCGGTGTAGTTGGATGTTCATCCCCCCACCAAGATAGAGTAAAATCCTTCTAAGTGATGGTACGTTGTATACCCTCTGGTAAACGTTAACAAAAAACTATTGAAAATGGCCCATTTAGTTCGTTGATTTACCTATTAAAAATGGTGATTTTCCATAGTTATGTAAACGTTTACCAGAGGGTAACCTTATTGTTGGCACCTACCATCATCCCATCATTCTTCACCATCCCTTCACTACATCCAAATACCTTCGAATATGGAACCCAAGCAAATAGACCAGGGTTGAATTGCCGAACCCCAAGGTAACCACCAGCATTCGTCAAATGTTCATGGTTCTTCCGGAAATCCCACAGTTGGTCCTTAAGGCTCCCCTTTTTTAAACATGTGTCCGCACCTCGGTCGCTGTGGTGCTGCGAAAGAGCCGTTGACTTTGACGAAACAAATCCTGGTGATTGCAACAAGCCATCGCCTCGCCGATGAATGGCTGCACTGTGGGGATGACCCGCGGGGGATGCATCCTTTGCTGCAATGAAAATACCCCATAGGGTTCATGTATGGTATATAATATATATATATGCTAACATGACTGGGGTATATTGATGGTAAATGTTACCATATATAGCATACATGGATCCTATGGAATATGGAAAATTGTGTGAAGATTGTGAGAAATATATGGAAAATTGTCTGCAAATTCTCAGTTTCAGGAACGACTATATAGCAGTTTTTGGAGATCCCCGCTTGTTTGACAATCCCTCTACCTATAAATATCACCAACATAAACCCATCCACTAACCTAGTCTTTTATCAACTTGGCTAAGGAACTGGGGAACCACAAGGAATCGCCATTTGCCGTCCGTATCCATTTACAGCTTGGAGAATTCCGATTTTTGCTTCAGGAAAGGGTCCCCTCATTATGTTTATTGTTTTATACAATGTGATGCCCCCGGTTGATAGCTAAGTTGATTTATAACTACAATAACTGGGATATATGGTATAGTTATAACTATCTATATAGTATAGTATAGTATAGTATAGTATAGCATAGTATAGTATAGTATAGTATAGTATCGAATAGTATAGTATAGTATAGTACAGTATAGTATAGTACAGTATAGTATAGTACAGTACAGTACAGTATAGTATAGTATAGTATTGTATAGTATAGTATTGTATTGTATAGTATATTGTAGTTAGATGGGGTTATAAACCAACTTATAGCTGGGGGGGGGCCACATTGTAGATTAGTGGACATACCTATTTTTCTCACATGAGTCATTAAAAATACCATTGTTTTCCCATCTCATGAAATACACGTTGGTTTGCTTTCGGTTTTCCGAATAGTTCATAATCCCAACCAGGTAGTATAATTCCCGCACCAACAACCCATCAACAACCATTTAACAATATTGTTATTACACTACCATGACCATTGATGGTCGAGAAAACAATCCATTCATTAAGAATCATTTATCAACGATATCCCCAAATTCTCAATAGTTTCACCGTCATGAAAAGCGTTGATGGTTGAGTCCCGAAAAAAATGTTTTTTGTGATGGCATTGGCGGCATTGGTGAACAAATGCAATATTGTTCCTAAGGAACTATAATTGATGGTGAAGTCCCAAGAACAATTCCAGTATCCAATGATACTTATACCATTGGATATAATACCAAATGGTTGGTTATTATACAAAATTACACAATTAATGAAACCCAATCAACAACTGCTGTTAATATGTGAATATTATTAATTACATATAATGTATATATATATACAATCATAAATATAATTATATATATATATCAACAATGGTATTTTTTAATAGCTCCCATGGCATAGTGAAACCGCAGTTCTGCATCCACGCAGCTGTGCGTCGGCACAGCTCGCTCTCAGGATGCACTCGTAAGAGCTCCTCATTTTGGAACTTTTTCAGGATATCGGGAGAGCCCGAAATAGGGATCTCACCGAACAAGACATAAAATATCACTGGATTGGTTTAAGGGAAAATTTACAGGAAACAATGGTTCTTACCATCAAATATAGGGCGTTCCTGTAAATTTTCCCATAACCCAATTCTATCTGATTTAACCATCAAACTAATATGTCTTTGACTCTTTGACCAACTAGAATTTGGGATATGAGCATCAGAAATAGGGATTGAAGCTGCCAAAATTGGGATTTCACTGTCAGAAATGAGACTTAAACAATGAAAAATGGATCTGGGCGTGACTGAAAATCAGGGATTTGATCACAAAATGATGACAATTCCATAGGAAACATCAATCAAGATCAGGTGGTTGTTTCCTAAAATCGGGGTCCAATTAAAAGGATTGGTTTCCCATTAAACATTGCCATTGCCATTGGATGATTTGGGGTCCCCCATTTCAGGAAACCCCGTCGTGGGTCAAGTCATTGAGTGACTTACCGCAATGATGTAATGGGTGTTTCGAGAAAAAATGAGGAACCCCCAAGACATTATAGGCCACAAATAGGATTCCCGGAATAAAGAGGGTGCGTTCGCTATGACAAATAAATTGATGGTGCGAACGGGGGTTCTTAATGGAAACCCACATTTTGGCTGTACGTTTTAATACCCTCTCGAGCTTAAAACATGAAGCCCCATACGGCCGTGTTTAGTGGTATAAATATGTATAAATAAACATCATCAAGACGGGTTTCCAGGTGTACACACTCTGATGGTTTATGGCGTTTATGGGGATGAACATGCCATGAGTCGTTTCGTTTCTTCCCTATGTGCTGGTTGCGGCAATTGTATCCGGTACGTACCCTCCAGTAGACTACTGAATAACTATGGAAAATGGCTCATTTATATATACAGGTCTCACATGGTTTACCTGTGATAAAATGGTGATTTCTATAGCTACCTTAGTTTACCAGACGGTGCGCGTTTCCTCTCTTTCTACTCATCCAAATAGAATGTCCAAGCTCTTCTGCTGTGACTGCCAAAGAAAATTGCAGTCCTGTGCATTGCAAACAGAGAAGGTTCTTTGAAATACCATGAACTTGTCATATGGACACAATTCCCCCATGTTTCGCTGGTTATAACTAGTTATAACTATGGGTATTCAATAGGCTTAGTTCACTTCCACTGGATTAATACTATTCATAACCCACAACTATGGCTTAACAATAGGCTTAATCATGGTTAATCATTGTTAATCTGCATACAATGGGTTTAATAACCTTCCCTCCTCTCCTATCATAATTATGGCTTAATCTACTAAAATGAAGGGTTAATTCATGTGAGGTATGGCTTTATTTTGGCTTTATGGCTACATAAGCTTTTACAAAACCTATAGTTAACATTAATAATGGTAACCTTCTCTGGTTGGTGGTTTCAACCCCTCTGAAAAATATGAAAGTCAGCTGGGATCAGGGTTCCCAATATATAGAAAAATGAAAAATGTTCCAAACCACCAACCAGTAAAGTTTTATTGGAAGCCAGTCATGATTCACAAAAAATCACCATCCCTATGGTTGGCATCATCCCAGTCATGGAACCCTGTAAGTCATCATTCCTACAATGTGAGGCCCCCAAGATAGCTAAGTGGGTTTATAAGTCCAATAACTATGGTTTATGGTATTTATAACTATAGTTACTGGGGCTTAAAAACAAACTTATAACTGGGGGGCCTCACATTGTATTAATGTTAACCTTCTACAATGGCTTAACAAAACCTATGTTTCTCCACGGTTCACCCGCCACCGTTGCTGAAGTAACACCTTCCAGGCCCAGACACCAGCGCTACGTCCCAACGTCCCGCAGCGTCGCAGCAAAGCATGGCTTGGGAGACCTGGAAAAAGACGTTGGAACGGCGTAGACCAGGAAAAATCCTGGATTTACCAAGGAAAATTGTGGATTTATAATATCTATAATCCAATATATACTTGGATTTATAGTTGATGCATAGTTGTATGTATATGTACGAGTTGGTTTATGATACATTGGAGGGTTGCATGCTTTTACTGAAGTGAAATTGGATTTATAGTCGGATATAGTCCGTTTATGATTCGACGTAAGTGAAACAAACAAGAATGGTTCCCAAGAACTTGGAAGTTACATCAATAATGGATATTTCACCACCAAAAAAGCGATTTAATAAGAGTTGATTATGATTGGTAAGTTGGTGTGTATGTTAAGTAGGACTAAACACAGATCTCCAGATAACTCCAGCTGGCTTTATTCATTAGCTTGAAGGAGATGGGTATGAAACGAAACAACAAACAGTTGAAGCCAGTCAAGCGGCATAATAAAAAACAACTCAAAACAAATCTGGTTGGTGGTTTTAACCATCTTGAAAAATGATGGAGTTCGTCAATGGGAAGGATATGGAAGGATGACGTCCATTCATATGAAATGGAAAATAATCCAAATGTTTGAAACCACCAACCAGAAATTGAATATTGAAGAATGTGAAAGCATAGGCTACCGCGAAATGCTAAGATGATATCATCATGATCCCTATCATTTCATGGCCATTTGCAGTGTAAATTTCTGTGTTTGAGGGGTAAATTATGGTTAAATCCCAAGTTGTCACACTTTTACCGTCTGGTAATTTAACATAACTATTAAGAATGGCCCATTTAGTTCGTTGATTTACCTACTAAAGATTGTGATGTTCCGTTTCGCAAAAGATTTTAATTTACCAGAGGGTATATCACCATTAATCACCATAAATGATCATTAACCACAAGTCACATCTATTCATCAGTATTAACCACTATTATTCACTGAATACCACTACTGATTGGTGGTTTCAACATGTCCAACCCCTCTGAAAATATTAGTCAATTGGGATGATTAGTCCCAGTATATGGAAAAATAAAAAAAAATGTTCCAAACCACCAACCAGTTATGGATGTATACCACTATTGATCAGTATTAATCAGTTTCACCATATGTTAGCTTCAAACTCTTAGCAAAAATGGGGGGTGACCGGGTGACCGGGTCCCCTCGGATCTTTTTGTGGCAGGCTGCGTGGATTTCCGTCGGCATCGCCATGTCCTGGCTGCGACGGAAGAATTGGGTCGAAACATCGGGTGAAAAATGGTGGGAAAAACATGGTGAAAAATGCTGGAAAATCTAGGAAAACTTGAAATTGTTGGAAAAATCTATAAAATCATGGTGAAATTGCTGGAAAATCTATGAGTGGCATGATGGAAACAAGTTGTTAAACATGGTGGAAAAAACACTGAAATGATCTAGACTTGTGCTAACTTGCATCAAATATGTTGTGTCAGAATTACAATGCGCGCAGCAAATGACCTATTCATACCAATTCTATATCATTGCGTATAATATATATATATATACATATGTGACAAAAACATGTGCAAATATGATCATAATCTGATACATTTTGTTGGGTATAAATAGTTCAAAACCCCAAAAAACTGGTTATACTTGTTTATGCCAATCTGTTCTCCAAATTTTCTAAATGGCACTGTACTGGAACACCATCTGGGTATCATAGTTTTTCCCATCAATGTTCACCTCATCACGACCACCTCAAATGTTGCTAAACGTCCTGCATTTCAATTGGGTCTTCGGCTGTTCCCAACGTGTGTTTCTGGCTATTTGACTTGCCATTCAAATGCAGATGTCGTGAACCCAACAATAAACTGATCTTGCCTCTACCGATTGTCAAGAGTAATATCACACAAAACAAATATCGATCAATTCAGTTCTGATTACTGTAGAAATGGTTCCTAATCCCATTAATGCGGGTAAAACAATGTAATGTCATAAGCCATCCCCCAGTCACCATTTTTATAGGTGGTATATGTAAACCATTCCCGGTCATGGTTGGTTTATGACATTGTTTTACCTACATTTATGATCAATGTGAACCACTAATATATAATCACCATTGATCATTATTTACCATCATAAACCATTATTAACCTATGTTTTACCCCATTTTACCCACGCCATTTTACCCACAATTGTTATTAAAACACATGACTGGTTAGTGGTTTCAACCCTCTGAAAAATATGAGTTCGTCAGTTGGGATGGTGACATTCCCAACTGAATGGACAGTCATAAAAGTCATGTTCCAAACTACCAATCAGATTATAAATCAATATTATTAACCATCATTATTAACAATCATTATTGACCATCATTAACCACTAAATAATATTCACAATTGTTATTTAAAACATGTTGATAATGGTTAGTTGATAATTGTTATTTAAATTGATCAACCACTGTATAATATTCACAATTATTTAAATAATAATTGTTATTTATTTATTTACCCAATTGGTTGATATCCCCGTTCCTCTGTTTTGGTCCACCATTTTGGCGCCTCGCGTTGGGCCTCGCTAAGCAGCTGCAAGGCCCAGGGCCATTCCTGGTGGCCGTGGCTGGGGATTTAACCACTAAACATGGGGGATTCATAGTTGGATTACCATCTGGTAAACCAACATAGCTATGGAAAATGGGTCATCTATGGTTGATTTACCCATGAAAAATGGTGATTTTCCATAGCAAAATGTTAGTTTACCAGAGGGTATCTGATTTTAATATGAATCAATATCGGGAAAATGGGGGGTTAATGGTTGAATATCGTTGAATTGAATCTTGTTTAGATTGTTTTTGATGGTATATCATGGTTGTAATATTGGTTTAAACAAGCAAATATAATATATAATAGTTCTATAACCAAGAACGACATATTAATCTTGGTGAAATATTAGTCATAAACCAACTTACTTGGTGGTTCATCCCACTTAGTTGAGGAATGTTGAGGACATATTTCAGTCAGTTGTTCAGCAAATAAAAAAAGTATATCCCACAAAAATCTCTTTATGTAATCCCATTATATATTCCAAATATATCAAGGATTAGATAAATATATATATACATGTAGATAACGTCTGCTCGTTGGATCCTCATTAGTCAACAGTTCTCCCTATAATGGGTAGTAATTAGTAATAACCCACAATACCGGTAGTATGGCCTGCTAATCATGAGTCAACAGGGGCGTTTCAATCAGCTCATTGATCATAGTGTGTTCATTGGTTAATCACACATTGGTGATACTATTTGCAATCATCATTAACCATTGATGACCTATTCATTACCCTTTTCAGTGATATACCCATTATATTACTCATTATTACCAATTATATAATGTATAACTTATGTATAACACGTATATGCTACATATAAATCTATCCATTGACTACCCATTCAGCGCGGGAAATTATAGCCTTTCACCAATCTAAAATAAGGCCACGCCATGGGGATGATTCCCCCAATCCGAACCATTATTCCAGTGAGGTCGAACAGTGAGATCGATCGTTCTAATTTACCCATATATATATGCCGATAGGCATATGTATATATATATAAATATATGTTATATTATTATATATATATATATCCTCAATGGACAATAACAAATGGATACTCAATGGATAGTCACTGCTTACATGTATCATCTTGTATCCATGATATATTCATGATAATTTAGCCAGATTCACCATGGATATAAATAAGACTTTTTAAAAGTGGAGGATAATGTAAACATTATATAAAAGACACATATATATATATATATATGAAGGTTTCCTAAAATTCGGGTACCTTCAAATCATCCATGTTAGATTTGGTTTTTCCATTATAAACCATCCAGCTATTGGGGTATCCCATTTATGAAAACTACCAAAAAATCAACTGACTATAGATAGAACTGCCATCAACCCTACTGAAATTGTAGTTATAAACCAACATAAACCAACTTAGCTATCTTCATATATATATATAAATATGGAGGTTTCCTAAAATAGGGGTAACCCGAATTCATCCATGTTAGATTCTGAAAAAATATGAAAGTCAGTTGGGACTATTATTCCCAATATATGGAAACAAAATCATGTTCCAAACCACCAACCAGAAGTGGGATTTATGGTAGATCCATCTGTTAGAATTATCCATTTCAATAGGATTGTCCATTATAAACCAACCATTTTTGGGATACCCCCATCCTTATTAACCATCATTATTGACCATCATTAACCACAAAAAAAATCACCATTAACCATTGATATACCATTATTAATTTATTTATCCACTTGGGTATTCACCATTTTAGAATTATCCATTTCAATAGGATTGTCCATTATAAACCAACCATTTTTGGGATACCCCAATCCTTATTAACCATCATTATTGACCATCATTAACCACTAATATTCACCATTAACCATTGATATACCATTATTAATTTATTTATCCAAATAATTCACCGTTAACCATTATTAACCATTATTAACCATTGATTTAACCATTGATTTAACCATTGATATACCATTGTTAGAAAACCCCCAAATAATCCTCATTTTCCCTCAGGTTTCTCGAACACCGGCCTCGCCCAAGGCATCCAGGGCGGTGCCGAAGCTCACCGCATTTCGTGGCACCTTAAAGGGCAAGGATGAAAAAATTATAGGAAAGACGCCTAGGGAAAACACAGAGAAACCATAGGAAAATAGTGATTTAATTGATTTAACCATGAAAAACTGGTATTTGACCATCAAGAGCGGTGATTTGACCATCAACAAATGGTGATTTAACATATTTAACCAACTAACATGTTGGCATAGTGTGACTTTAGTGGGATATAATTTGATATAATGGAGATTTGTTCCGTGGGAATAGATGACATGTGGTGATTTAAGCAGCCAAAATATGGGTTTAACCAACGGATGTGACCATTAAAAATGCAATTGATACAGTAAATGATTTATGTTATCTCAGTATGGAAAATTCTGAGAGATAAAGTGACATGGCTTGGGTCAAAACCCTCGTGCCATGGTCAACATCAAAGTAGCTCATGGATGTTCATCCTCAGAAATATGGAATCATATAGGTTTTAAACCATCCCCTCACCATCCCATATCCATGTTGAAATTGGGACATAGTAAGTTGATGGATATAGCAAGCCCCCCAATGATGGGGAGTGGCTCAAGGAGTATGTAAGACAATCGTAAAAAAAACATCTTCCCACTAATTTTTCCCATGAACGTCCTAAACACGGGGATGGATATGAGCAGAAGATGTATTTATACAACGAAGAAGGTCGTGATTTGCTGGAGGAAAACGTCACCAACAAGAATAACTCTGATGATTTAACGTAGCTATGGAAAATCACAACTTTTTAAAAGGTACATCACCATAATTCATAAATCATCTATTTAAATGGGCCATGGCTTCCATATGATGTTCAATAGCCTCCCGGCTGCCCGGCCTGCTACAAGAGGTGGGGATATCAGGTGTCTGCGCCCAGCGACTTTGGCCAACGACATGTAATTCAGCAGGGTCAAGGCGTCCTCGGTGAGAAACTCTCCGGAAAACACAAGGCTTTTCCCACCAATGACCCTCTGGTAATTTAACATGTTGCTATGGAAAATCACCATTTTTAATGGGTAAATCCACTATTTCTATGGCCATTTTCAATAGCTATGTTAGTTTACCAGAGGGTACACGGGGGGATTTCTTGTAAATGTGAATAAAAGAATGCCATAAACCCACCATCCCCCAGTCAGAAAACCATATTTAGAGGTGGTGTTTTGGTCCACCATTCCCACATGGATGGTAAACATGGCATTGTTTTACCCATATTAAATGTATGTAAATGTTCCTTTCAACCAAGGCTGGGACTGTTGAATCCACTTTCAAGTAGTGGTTTGTCTTTGATGGAAGTAACTTAGGTGCCCTCAAGAAGAAATCCTCATTCATCAAAATGTAAGATGGGCTCGAAAGCATTGACCATCCAGAAATAGTTCTTTGATGTGTTTTGAATGATAAAACATTACAAAACCAATCAATCTTCAACCATTTCTAATATGGCTAAGAGTCAAAACCCTTGTGTCCTAGGTACCCTGAGTCATAGTTGGTTATGCATGTTTCCAAATATGGTGATAATAGGTTTCGACCAATCTCTATACTTGGAGGTACCTTCAGGGGCATCCGAACTTTGAATCCTCCGAAGCTTGAGCAAAGCGCGGGTACCATGGCCAAAAAGGCCAAATGGATGATTGACCTATTGAAAACATGTGATATTCCAATAAAAATGGTGGTTTTTAAAAAAAATAGTTGGTGATTTTCCAGTATTTTCCCATATATGTTCCGTAGCTAAACTCTTCTAAAGTGTTAAATTGTCAGTAGGGCCATTCATCCTCCGAAACATTATCACTCCTCCTCTGTGAGGTATCACTTTTGGGTGCAACCACCTAAATCCCCAGGTTGAAGCTGAGAAGCCCAAGTCGGTCGTGGACCACCAACGAATCTCACTTTTGCCATCTTAAATATATATATATAGAAACCTCAGTGATAATAGAAATGATATAGAAATAGACATGATATGGGTATGGGTCAATACCTATTAATACCATTTTTAGTGGGATGAACATCCATTTACCAGCTATTTTGATGTTCACCAGGGGTACAAGGTTTTGACACACTGCCATATTTAAAAAAAAAACCTCTTTTGAGGTCAACACAAATCACCTCAATGAGAATAGTTTATTTCTTCACCTCCGAAGCCATCATTTTTGGATGATTGATTCCATTGGTTATCACTCAATGTGGGGCCCCCAGTCGATAGCTAAGCTGTGGCAAATAACTACAATTTATTACAATTTCACGTTTGGGTTGGTTGTTATAACGAACTAGTCAGATGGTGTTAAAAATCCACAAACATACCCTCTGGTAAACTAATATAGCTATGGAAAATAACCATCCTTAATAGGTAAATCAAATATTTCTGAGTGCCATTTTCAATAGCTATGCCACAAATTACAAGAGGGTATGTATTATATGTCATGGTCATGGTCATGGTCGAGAGCTGGATAATAGCTATGGTTACCTCTATTTAGGATATTAAACTAACTAACTGACTGACTGACTGACTAACTTGACTAACTTGACTAACTGGACTAACTGGACTAACTGGACTAACTAACTAGCTAACTAACTAACGTTTGCGGGCCCCACATTGCTGGTTTTCAACTGGTCCGCCGATTCCATCGAGTTTCAGGCCAAGCATTCACGGCGCTCATCGCAAGATTCAAGCCTCGATGCGGAGCTGTCATCCCGGTGTTGCGATAAAAAGAGCTCAACCGGGGGAATGTGTTTATATATATATATATATATATTGTCTGTCTACCCTGTATAGTTAGAAGTGGATGAACCCGACTTATCCCAAGAACAAAACCAGAAATATAACCTACTTAGGATTCGCGGGTAGTTCGCCACCAAGTACCCCAAATCATAGGAAACCTCCTTGCCCTCCTGTGCTGCCCAGCAACTAACCGTGTCAGGCGCCAGTTGTAGACCTGGAAAATCCATCAAGAGAATAACCAACACAGCTGCCAGGAATGACCACTTGGGACATCAGGGAAATGACCGGGCACAGATGTATTTTTTGAGGTTATCCATATTTTTTGGTATGCATGGAGTTTGAGTTTTCAAGTGGGGCAACACGACATGGAATTCCCTCTTTGTGTTTATTCGAAAAATGATCGATGATCTTCAAATGGTGGTTTTCTACCTTTTTTGTTAATCTGCTAGAGCTGCTAGAGGGTAGATGAATATCACCGGATTTACTATATGGATGTTTCCTAAAATGGGGGGGGGTACCCCTAAATCATTCTTTTTGACAGGGATTTTCCATTATAAGCCATCCATTTTTGGGTTCCCCCATTTATGGAAACCACCGTAAATTTTTTGATGACCCCTGAAAGGATGTTGTTTCGGTGGCCCATGACCATTACTGTTGTAATGAAGCAAATGCATGCATCTTCGGCTCGAAGGAAACAGTAGGGAATAAATCGATGCCAACTGAGTGATTTTTACCAGCTGGAAATTCAAGTTCCAATTTACCAGCTCAATGAATCCAGGAAGTCCAGAACTCCGAAGACTGGTCCAGGTCCAGTCGCGGGTCGACTGAACTCATCGAGAAAATCGGCATTCCCACCATCCATGACAAGATGACAAGATGAATCATGGCTTTAAAATGGGCCCGGTTTGAATCCGTTGAATCCCATCGGAAAAATCAAGCACCAACTGGCCCAACTCTTGACATTCGGCTTGTCCACTTATTTGACTTTGCAGCTTCATAAACCCATCAAGTTTCCATTTTTAGCAACTTCAATGCAACATTTTTCCGTTGGTTCAATTCCCAATGTTCCACCAGTTTTCATGGTTCAATTCCCAATTTTCCACCATGTTTGATGGCAAAACTCCCCTATGTTGGTTAAATCGTCAGTTTCCCGAAAATGTTTGATGGATAAATCATGTTTAATCATCATTTATTGTTTTTTTCATTATTGACAGTCATATATATATATACAATAATACAAATAAATATATATATATATATTGTTTTATTATTATATATATATATTATTAAATGTATTGTATTATACATATATATATATATTATTAAATGTATTGTATTATATATATATATATATATTATTATATTATAAATATACATATATATATTATAATATATATATATAAATAAATATATATTACAGGACGCTATTTTAGAAGATATTAAATATTTTTTTCAAACAGAAGCAGGCCCAAGTCCATATGTAGCCGAGTCCGTTTCAAATAGAAGCAATTGGTAAAACAGACCGATTCACTAACAATTGCTTCTATTTGAACGGGAGCTGGTACTGGAGAGGCATTTTTC
>Ga0126342_10014003_pt1 | contig 14176 bp, 14 predicted proteins | sample Cyp1metagenome_FD_92528 | JGI IMG/M metagenome (GOLD analysis project Ga0126342, IMG submission 92528) | Coral microbial communities from Lord Howe Island, Old Settlement Bay, Australia - Cyphastrea 1 metagenome | ecosystem: Host-associated > Invertebrates > Cnidaria > Coral ...
ACACTGGGCGTGGATGGTCGTGGTTGAGGTGCGGCAGGGAACACTGGGCGGGGATGGTCGTGGTTGAGGTCCGGCAGGGAACACTGGGCGTGGATTCGTGGATGGTCGTGGTTGAGGTCCGACAGAGAACACTGTGCGTCGAGGGTCGCGGTTGAGCAGGAGGAGGAGGAGAGGAGAGGAGGAGCAGGCAACTGACATAAAATCTAACAACCCTCACCTGGCAGGTGGGGGAAAAAATCTGGGGTTAGGATCCTACAATGTCGGAACCCCCAAACCCCATGAAAACATCAATGTTCGGTGAGCAATAACTGTTTCATTCAAACTTATCACAGGCCCCGCAGTTGTGTTTGCGGTATTTTACACCCCATGAATGCCATAAACTATAGTTATTTGATGTTATTTGCGTATCATAGGCCATACAATGTGGTGCCCCCTAGTTATAAATTGGTTTATAAACCCCATGAAAACTAGTTCGATATATCACCAACAAAAACCATAGTGAAATTGCAACGCAACTTAGCGATTCCTAGGGGGCACCACCGTGTACTTATTGGAGTTATGTCCAGCAACTTAGCTAACGGGGCTCCTCCGCGCCAGGTGGACCCACGGTAGGTTTTGAGACGCACAAGAGTCGCAAGGCCGCTCGGGATGGGCTAAAAATGAGACGTGAAACTTGGGATTTCTTGTGAAAATTCATAGGATTTGAATGGGATTACCCTCTGGTAAACTAACATAGCTATTGAAAATGACCATTTATAGTGGATTTACCCATTAAAAATGGTGATTTTCTATAGCTATGTTAAATTACCAGAGGGTATTCATGGACTTCAATGGACATGTTATTTGGATTTGTTTTTGTAAATTGGAATTTGATGGTTTTGAGGTGTGAACGAAGGATTTGATGGGGATGAATGGAAGTATTAATGTTCACAAATGGGACATATATACAATAGGGATACAGGTGTTAATGGGATATAAGCACACAATACAGGGATATAATTGGGAGATTGGGATATATAACCATCTGAATATCATATCCCATATACCCTACTTACCCTCCGGTAATCAAACGGGGGGAAACCCCTTAGAAATTGGATGTTTTAAACGTAACATCATCGAACCAAATGGTAGATTTTCCATTGCTCTGTTTGAGTACTGCGGGGGTATTAGCAAGGATTTACCAACCAGAATGATCCAGAATGGGAATGTATTGGACACATAGTGGGATATAATGCAGCGGAGATTTAAGAAATAATGGATATATTTATGGGATAATAACTGGGTCAACCTTGGATGCGAAGGATGCGAAGGGAAATCACCCTAGAACAGTTGTTTTTAACCATAGCATATGGGGAATTCACCACCAAACAAAGGTTCAAACCACCCGGATTGGTCAGGTTAAACCTCGCAGTCATGGCCACGACAGCCAGTTTAGAGACCAATTTATAACTAGGGGGCACCACCTTGTAAAAATTCTGTGAAAGTTTGGATTTCTTGGGAATATTCATAGGATTTTAGTGGGATTATTGATGGACTTCAATGAGAATTTGATTGTTTTTAATGAGGTGTAAACAAAGGATTTGGGAATTAGTGGAATATTTTTTCTGGGCACCAATGGGACGCTAAGGGGGTTTAAGCAAGCAATACAGGGATAAAATTGGGATATTTAACCAGCTGTATATATATATATATTTAATATCTCATATACCCTACTTACCCTCCGCTAATCAAACGTGGCAATTGGAAACCCCATATAGATTGGAGTTTTTAGTCGGAAAATCATCGAACTAAATGATGGATGTTCCATTGCTATTTTTGAGTACTGGGGGGGTAGTAGTGAGGATTCTACCAACCAGAATGGGAATGTATTGGACACATAGTGGGATATAATGCAGCGGAGATTTAAGAAATAATGGATATATTTATGGGATAATAACATGTAATAACTGGGTCAACCTTGGATGCACAGGGAATTCACCAACAAACACAGGTTTTTTCACCAACCGGACAGGTCATGTCCAACATGGAACTTGTGGCCGCGTGGCCCTCACCATGAGCTGTGAGGCACGTGTCTACATTTCCTATGACTACGCTTTCCCCTACAACATCCCTGAACAGAAACGGCATCCGGGCGGCGGACGGGTGACATCAGGTGACCATGAAATGCTTTCAGGCAACGTCACAGATTTTTTTTGGGGGTACAAAATGAAGATGTTAATGGAAAGTAGGAATTTTAGACCAACCACTCATACTGGGGTATATATATATAATATATGTATATATATAATTGTATATATGCATTAGTTTCACTATTCACTTTCTATTAACACGTGTGATATTGCAATGATGGTATATATATATAGGGAATATTATAGTAACTACTGAAATCCCATCCTCCTAATATTAAATACCACCTAGACACCATGGTGGATTAATCATTGAGCCATTTAGGGGGTGTCCGTTTTTTGGTGGGATGAGATTATTGGGAGAACAAAGTGACATCGGGGGTTGTTTCCAATCAAAAATAGTTGGTCAAAAAGGAACTATAGCGATTTTAGTGACTTAGGAGGGGTTAAGCAGCGCCAGCAAGGGAGTCAATAGGAGTACGTGGATGGAAATGAACCCACAATGGCGGTAAGCACCCATTTATTGGGATATAATGGGATATGAAGACAGCCCCACAACCAACACAGATTATGTAGCATGGCCTTTGAAAACTAAAGAACATCATGTGTCCAATTTCAGGGAAGTTGGTAGGTATCAATCTCGAATCTTTTGTACGCAGGTCAACCAATCTCTTTCCTAGAGGTACCCAAAATGCATGGGTATCAGCAAAAGTTCAATGATTTTTTGCAGGCATCTGGTTTTTGACTTTCCCATGTTAGATATACAAACGAAAAACGAACTCAACAAATGGAGACTGGACACTCATCCATTGCCAAACCGGTGCCGTGGCACAGGAACTCCCGTTTGTGGGTGATGTGGTACTACTTGCAGGCCGTTTACAAGCTGCGGGACCTAAACCTCGGGTAAAACTTAAGGCAAAGGTAGAATTGTTTGAAAAATGGCCAGTTGGAATTTGACCACTAAAAAAAAGGGATTTGGTATTTTATGTTTTTTGGTACTTTAATCATTAACCAACGGAAAATCGTTCAATCTAAACTAAACATTTCTAAACTATTTGCAGATGATTGAAAGGTCGGCGCGGGTGGAAACTCTTGAGGTTTCATGATTTGCCGGTCGGGTCTCTGAGCCCCTCATTGTTTTTCTGCCAGCTGGGATCATTGAATCTGTGCAAAAAACACCACCACAAAAAAGGTCTACAGCTTTAGAGAACTTTCCTGACAGATATGTTTAAAAAGTACAATTGGCACCTTCCAAATAGCAGCGAAGAGTTGTCATTTTCTTTTCTAAGAGCCATGGTGAACTGACTTGAAAACTTGAATCCTACAAGCAATCGCCTTAGTTGACTATAGGCCGTCTCACTCTGGATCCATCAGATATATTAACCATGGTAGTTAACATAGTCCCTGCAATCCATAGTTGAAGTATGGTTAATGGATTCATCAAAAGCTATGAGATGCCAAATTGAACGCCACAAATCTCAGCGTTTTTTTGGGGGAAAACAGGAGGATTCGATTGTGTCAACACCCGACCAGGAGCGACGCCACTCCAGAGGGTGGCATTGGTGGAAGACGCTCTTGGGGTTACTGTGCCATGGCTACAATGGATGGGCAGGTTCCCCTCAAAAAAAACGTTTGGGATGTAACTTTAGACAACAAGAATTGGGTGTGTCCGAAAATAAGGTTGTATAATGCTGTAATTACAATCCATAAAATGATGAAACATTGCAATTTTGGATAGTCATGATGATTTTCATCGCCAGTGGATGACAATTTTCAAAATCGAAACAGAAACGGAGTTTTTACCTTTGGGTAACTCAAAAGAACGTCACCGTGACATCACCACAGATTATGTTTAGGTTTGTGGGAAAACATCCAATCAATTATGATGGTTTTATAATTATGGGAAAACATCCATCATAAATTATCATAATTGATTGTATGTTTATAAAACCATCATAAATTGTCATAATTCACTGATGATGTTTATAATGGTCTTGTTTCAGTGAATTATGACATTTATGCAACGGCTCATGGACGTGACCAAGGCTACGCAAGGGAATTGACAAATCACAGACGTGCCAGACGCCTTCATGAGCCCAGCTGTCGAGGAGAAAGAGCTCCCTCATACTCTGGCCCCGAATGTGGAATCAGAGGACTAATCCCTTCCCCCGTTCATATTCAACACCCCCACAGCGGAACCATGCTTTAGGGAATTTCCACATTCCATTGGGACCATAGAAATGGGGTGTTTAAATGTGTTTAATATATAGGGTGATAGGATGACTACTTGTTCGTGGCATCACTCAAGACGGCTCCACCTCTTGTCGGTGCCGGGCTCGATGGGATTCCCAAGCTGTTCTACAGTATCTTCTAAGGCTATGGAGAATCGTGGACCATAGAACCATCAAGAAGCACTCTTTTTTAAATCTGCTATATACTGAAAGCAGGGTGGCTATAATATGTATAATATATATAAATATACGGATACATATATATATATATAAATACGGATACATATATATATATATATATATACATACACATGTGAATATCAACTCTTTATTTTTTCAGAACATGTGTATTTAACGGAATCCTATGTAAAATCTTGTGTAGACATGTATATGTATACCTGGATAATCCACTTGTGCAAAATTATCGCTTGAAATCCGAAACAGCAATAATTATCGCCGGTTGCCTAAATTTCCCCGTTTCCATTCTTTTCGCCGTTTCAGTTTCCACGTTTTGGGCTCTTGATTTGTTTCGTTTCGTTTTTTTTTGCCGTTTCGTTGGGTTTTTTCGCCGTTTCAAAATCGGCAAAACACATGCAAAATGACAAAATACAAAAACTGTTCAGAGGGAGAAAAACATGTCGCCAGCACTGATTCCTGAAAAAACATTACTGTAACTTTGCATACGTTGGAAGACGTATATTTATATATTATACATTTGTGAAATTCAATATTGATTTTTGCGGTTGTGATTTTCAATCAGGAAAAGAAGCATCTATACTTGGGGACTCATGGTCCCACCCTCTCAAAGTTCCGGGGTTTCTATTCCTGGTTCCCGTTCTATCCATGCACTGGTTACATTAAAAGCAAATGTCTTCTCCACGGAGCTACGTGACATGCTACTGATTTTGTGTCTCTCTTTACAGGATGGCCCCCCCCAGTTATAAGTTGGTTTGTATACCATTATAACCCCCATTATATAATTATATAACTATAGTTATATCTACCATAAATCATAGTTAAGGGACTTATAAGGCAACTTAGCTATCTTAGGGGCCCCATCCTGTAGAAACCTGATTTTATACCCATAAACATGTACTTATTTGTTTTAAACAGGTATTATCCTGATGTCCGTCCTATCATGCTACTTATGTTGTTTTTTTGATGCCATGTATTCCTGTTACAGTACCTCGCTGTATCATTAAGGGAATAAGGTGTTCTTACAGAAGGCCGGGAATCCATGGTAGTCATTGGCACATGCAAACCTTGTACAACAGCATGGTGATGCGACGTGGAAATGTTTAAAGAATATACAAAAACCTACAAATCTGGAAGATTTGAATCATTTATATCATGTATTCTTCAAAGACCAAACCCTCGAATGATGGTTAACAAATTGAACCAAACCCCTCGAATGATGGTTAACAAATTGAACAACCGATTTCTTCAAATCGTTTGGAAAATTTATATTTGGTTGGTAATTTGGATTGTTTTCCATATATTTGGAAGAATCATCCCAACTGACTAATATTTTTCAGAAGGGGTAGGTATACCACCAAGCAAATATGATGGTTGGTAATTTCCTTTCCAACAAATTGAACTATCTATTCTGATTAGTGGTTCACACATGGCTGTTATTTTCCATAATATGTGGGATAATCCTTCCCATTGACTTCATATTTTTCAAGATGGTTAAAACCACCAACCAGATGATTTTGCTCCATTAACGTTCCATTTGACTCCGATTAAATCAAGTTGAATCACATTTAGCATCCCATGAAACCACCAGTGACATCCAAGTAACATTCAACTAAAAAAAACACTAAAACACCATTAACCAGAGTATACATATATATATATATGTGCATATACATAGTATATAGATAGTCAGATGGTTATATAAAACCACCAACCAGTATTTTATTCTTCCTGACTGATGGTTGGAATCGCTTGGGAATTCTCCAACGCCATTGCCTGAGGTACGATCCAGCGTGGGATCCCAGCGGCGTTGTTCCATCCCCATTTCAGAAATAGATATATATATAATGTATAAACTATATATATATAATATTTTTCAGAGGGGTTTAAACCACCAACTATAAGGATTATAATTTTGGTTGGTGGTTTGGAACATGTTGTATTTTCATATACGGGAATAATATGGAATCATCATCTTCCCAATTGACGAACTCATATTTTTCAGAGGGGTAGTTCAACCACCAACCAGTAATAATTATATATATATATATTATGTATAAATTATAGATACTATGGGATAATAATAGGGATATAATGGGAAACTATTATTCCAAACTGTGATATTGTCATTATTATCCCATTATATCACTACTATGTATACTCCAATAGAAGCTATGGGATAATAATGGTGGTATAATAGGGATATGATGGGAATATAATGATAATATTGGTAAATTATGACGACCTTACTGGGAATCATGTTTGGTAGGAGTGACTATCCCCAAATGGCTTAATTCAGGTGAGTGACATATGATAATTTACCCAGATCAATGTATCAGTGCTATAGCTGCTATGTATCAATGTATCACTGATATCAATATATCAAAGTGTGTGTTTTCAGTGAATGGGATGAGTATATAGTGATATCAGTTTTGTACATAGTTATGATATCAAGAGGTTGTAATATCACTTACTGTACATCATGATCAGTATTGTACAATTGGATACAATCGGATGTTATGATATCATCATTGTTATTGTTATCAGTACGATACTGCTGCTATTATCATTGTTGCTGCCGCCAGGTGTGAAGCATCGCTCTTGCTACAAGTAGCACTGTCGTTTTTTGTTATCATTGCCATAGGCACTAATATGATAGCCAATATCGACATGATGATTATGATGACTATGATGATGCTGGTGATGATGGTGATGATGATGATAATGATGATGATGGTGATGATGATGATGATGATGATGATGATGATATTGATGATATTGATGATATTGATGATATTGATGATATTGATGATACTGATGATATTGATGATATTGATGATGTTGATGATGTTGATGATCGATGATTGATGATCGATGATTGATGATCGATGATTGATGATCAATGATTGATGGTGGTCGATAGTTGATGATCGATGATTGATGGTGATGGTGATGGTGATGGCTTATACTGGTGCTGGTGCCGGTGATGAGGGTAGTGGTAGTGGTGATGGTTTAGATCATGGTGATGATGCAGTGATGCAGGGACGTAGTGACACACTGACACAGCGACGATCATAATGATGCGGGTCTTGACGCCCCATGATCAGCAACGTTCTGGATGGTTTTTAGCCATACACCTAGCTAGTTTATTTTTGGGGTTGGATGGACAATATGGGGTACCATTTATCCCACTTAAAGTTAGACAGACCATGTTTAGAAGGGGAACAACAAATAAACCACGAAACGTTGTTATCGTTTTTGATATGCTTCACGGGGATTCAGATCAAAACCATTCCCCCGCTGAGATCCACGCTGTTTGCGTGACCGCTGTCCTCCAAAAGAAACTTGGGACCGCAAGCAGGCAACCTGCCAGGCCGTCTTCCTAATGATCAAGGGAACACTTTTGTTTGGGAAGTTTGGGTTGTTTCAGATATTGGAACCATGGAATTGCGCTTGATGAAGTCACTCAAAGTCAGTGCTACATACTGATTTTCAACCGATCCAGATTGACATCCAAATAGGCGAGTGGACATGTCTTCCCTGATGTAACGGGGCCTGAAGTTGCTACTGGGTCTACCAGGAAGTTGCTGGAACAACCATTCCGCAGTTGATGGGTATCCAAATTCATCTAATTTTTTGAGTTCCCCTAGTTATAAACCTCACTAACCATAGATATAGCTGCCTATAAGCCATAGTTTACCCCAGTTACAATAGTGATAAACATGATAACCGATCTCCTGAAGCTGTGGTTCAGAAGCGATCAAATGCACCATCCACAGGCATTCAGAGACCAAGTACCAAGGAAGCGGTCTCCTTCTTACATGCAGTCAGGGCTTGGCACTTTGAAGACGGAATGTTCACTTTTCTTCATGGACCACTTCGATTGATCATGTGATTGTGGGTTGCAACAAGCCAGATGAAGAACAGCTTTTCAGATTTCTCATGGAAGTGAGAGTTCTGGCAGACACTGTTTCAGCAGTTTTGGAATGAACCTGAATGTCGCCGCGAGTTGCTATGATTACAACGATTTCAACGCACAGCACAGGCTCGTGTTGATGCTGCTTATCATCCCACACGACGATCGGCTGGCACAACGACAGCATGTCCGCAGTGCTGTCGGGCCTGTTCTCAGGCGTGCGAGCAACAGACTTCACGAACACTTTTCTGGATGATTCTGGCCGATGATGGATGATTCTTTCGAGACTTTGCGCTTCATCTGAGCAGTGATCCTGGCCGACCGACCAAAGCCTTATTAAATGGTTATTCTATGGTCATTATTAATAGTTATTAATGGAACGTTAGCCAATAGAAAATATGGGAATTCCTGGTATAATTTAGCTTGAAATGCTTGAACACTTATTTCGCGGGAATGCTTGGTAATGGTAATTGGTTAAGTTCTTCTATTTCTTGGTGTTTCAATCGCTTTATCGTTTTAACGACGCTAGGGAACCCCTACCAACCTGTGGAATCAATGGACAAAATCGGAATATCCAACTGGTGTTTCAATAGGAATATCCCATTTCAATATCCCTGGAATACCCCATCAATAAACTGACAATAGAAATCAATGGAAGTCTGAAACTGTCCCAACTCTGGATATTGTTCTGGTTTTTTTTCTCTCAACTGTTCTTGCATGTATGTCTATATGGATGCTTTGCTGCAAAATTGTGAACATTGCTTCCAAGCATTTCCAAAGCATGTGATTGCCTTTTTCTCTAGCTTGGAAAGCTGCCCTTCCCAGCACCGAAAACCATTGCTGGTGGGTAAATCGTCATCATGCGGTTGTTAGTTGAGTCCCTCGTTGCTTCACACTGGCCCCAGGTCCTGTAGGATTGAAACAGCCATTTCCTCCTAAGATGACGGCTGATTTTCCTGAAACCAGTTGCCTGGTCAACTCGTACACACACAACCACCGCAATCCCCAACCAAAATGAGGAACTTGACCACTCCGTTATATGGACATAAAACTCTTAAAAACTGATAAATCGGATATAGTAAACACCAAAACAATATAGGAACAGTACTTTAAATTTATCATTAATTCCCAGATGCTCCATGTATGGAATATTTACCTACATTTGGACAATTTCTGGGGTAAATGTAGATAAATATTCCATACATGGAGCATATGGGATTTAGCAAGATTATTCTTTTGTGGGTATCCTGGGGTTCGATTGGTCCCATCGAGGATTGTGCTGGATCAGATCTGCGACCCCAGCGTGGAGGGCAACAAACCGCTGGAACTCTTCGCCGTAGGCGCGGTTAAGCCATGGCCCAGTTCGAAATAGATGGTTTACCGTTCTTAAACATGGTGATTTTCCATGGCTATGTTAAATAACCAGATGTTATATGTATATATATATATAGATATTATATTATATTATATTATATTATATATATATTATGCATACTGTACTGGAATCACTGGAATCCCTATTTGTGTAGATATTGTACTATGTTGATTGAGGTAGATCCTAAAAGGTAATGCCTCTTCAGTATTTATAGTGGTGGAGTTAGAGGAGGAAATGTTGGGAATCCCAATGTGAGAAGCATGTTCATTGCAGATGCTAGCTAATCATATTGTCCGAATTGTCTGTAGATCGGTAGCCACAACTGGTTGGTTATGCGCAACTCACTCAGTGTCCCGCTTGAAAGCAATACTGGAGTGCACTCAGCTATTTAGCTATGATGGCGGTGGATTGGGCCATGCATGTGTGGGTAGCTCATCAGTTTCCATTTACACGACCACAACTGAAAACTCCCCCATTTAATCAGCTTAAAACCCTGGAAATTCTATGGCCACCTGGATTTTTTTTGGCAAGTCTTGGCCTTATGGAGGGACATTCAGAAATATTAGATGAACCATGATAAACCATGATAAACCATGATAAGTGATATAATTGAGTTTCATCAACTTAGTTTAATATTCATCAAAGGCATGCAAGTGAACTTCAAACATGTTCAAACTTCAGTCGTTACAACATTTCCCACTCATAAGCAGGGCTATCAGGGCTACTATTTGCTATACCATCCCATTTTTGCCAGGGTTTTCCTTATGCCCCATGTATGGAATATGAATCCCAACATTTTCCCCATAAATCACCCAGTTTTGTAGGTAAATATACCAGCACCGTGGTTCGCATTTGGCCCCTGGAAACGGCGGAAATTCGGCGCCAGGTCTGGGGCAGTTCGCCTCCACCGCGCTGCTGCGCTGGGGCGACAAAGTGGCCACCGAGAACCGTGGCCGAGCCTCGGGTAAAATTGTCCATTCATGGCAGAAATGGTCCATTTTCATGGGAAAATCACCATTTACAATGGGTCAACAGCCGATTTCTATTGAAAGCTGGTTGGTGGCTCCTTTGGCGAGTGATAAGTCGAAAAAAAAAGCCAGGTTAAAAAAATGGGATTATCCACTGGTTGGTTTCAAACATTTGGTTTTTTGACCAACAAATACCCGGTTGGTGGTCTGGAACATGAATTTTATTTTCCATTTCATATATATATGGGATACTCCTTCCCATTGACGAACTCATATTTTTCAGGGGGGTTGAAACCACCAACCAAAAAGATATTGATCATAGATACAAGGTGGTGCCGCCCTAGCTATAAATTGGTTTATAAACCCCATGAAAACTAGTTCGATATATCACCTAGATACCATAGTGATTGGACTTATAAACCAACTTAGCTATCTTGGGGGCACCATCCTGTAGTCAATAGAAATAGATAGTTAATAGGTAGTCGGCCATTTATTAGTGATAACTGGTTATAAGTGGTATTATACATTCTATAAATGGGGTTAGTTCAGTACTTGTATCTGGTAAAGGGCCAGAACTGTCGGAAGTTAGTGAAACTTTAATAGATAGTTAATAGCAAGTTTTGGAATAGGAATTTCATACTGTTATATAATAGGTAATTTTCAACTGTAATTTTAGTTTATCAAGATAATGCTGGTTCATTAATACTGGAAGAAATTGTTTATTATAGCTATTGTAGTATACAACTATAATTTAATAGATGAAACACTATCATAGTTAACTAATGAATCAAAGTCCAATCATAAATTTAATGGTCTAAAAACGGTTCGGTTCACTATCAATTATAGTTTAACTGTAACTAACTCTATATATATAGTTTAATTGCCGTTCACTATCTGCTATTTTCATGGTAAATGAATCGAAATGACATTATAAAAAACGTCAAGAATAGGATGGTTGGAAACCATTTGGGGGATGGCGTATTTTTAGGTTGTAACCACATTCATATGTCTGGGTAAATTATAACGACCTCACTGCGACCTCACTGGAATCATGGTTAATAAGGGAAATCATCCCCAAATGGCCTTAATTCAGGTTGGTGAATTATTGTAATTTATCCAGATCAAGTAGACATTGATTTCATAATCTGTGGCCATGGAAATGAATGGGAATGAAAACCTGAAGTTGATGAAGATTTTTCATGGGAATCCAATCGTGATTTCATCTGAGCAGTGTCAAAATGAGATTGGTTTATTGTTACCCTCTGGTAAATTAATATAGACTCTGAAAATAACCCATGTTTGGTGGAAACTAATCTTCCAACCCCTATCTAGCAGGGTCTATGTTAATTTACTGGTGGGTATTATGGGGTTCTACCGTAATTCCTAACCCGCCGAAAAGGGATCAGCCAACTATTCGAAGAGCTTCAGACAAACCAGTAGAACCACTTCTTCACCAGCTGTTTGACGCTGCCAATCTTTGGATTGAGATTTGATTGAATGATAATTTATTGGGATTTAATCGGATATAGCCAACATTATTATGACATGTGTTTTTCTGGTTGCCCTCTGGTGAAAAATCAAACACGACAGAGAAATATTCGATCAAAATGGAGGGTTGGATGGGAACATCATCGTCCACTAAATGTGTTGGATGACTGGAGGGTATTGTGAGGGAGGTTTAACCATCCACAAGGTGCGTTGGCCATCCGTCGTTGGCTATTGGTGGGTGGTCTAAGTGTCGGATTAGCTGCGGACCACCTGCGCCCCCCCGATACTGACGAGATTGATGGGGAGCCACAACACCCAGTGGCGCTTCTTCTTGAGAGGCTAATGGGCTTCAAAGGGTCCTTTCATCAAGGGAGTGCAGGAAAAGGGATGACATTCATCATTGGCTAGATCCCTCCTGGTGAGAGTTGACTATCAATTCTTGATGGTTTGAATCACACTAATCTTTCACAAACGAGTCGGAACATGTCCGAAAAAAGTATGGGATTCAGAGAGCTTAGTGTCCCTACTTCGATGGGCCATGGAGTTAGTTTATAGGTAGTAACTGGGTTATGATTATGGTTGGTGGTTTCAAACATTTGTTATTGTCCATAATATATGGGATACTCGTTCCCATTGACTAATATTTTTCAGAGGGATTGAAACCACCAACCAGATTATAATTGGGATAGAGGGGGTTATATCATGTTATATCCCCAGTTACTAACCAGGAATCGCTAATCCCATGGCCCATCTAAGTAGTGCCACGCTTGGCGGCACCGCCCTGGGTCATGTGGGTCATTCCCACCCTGAGGAACTGGTGGCACCCGCATGGTACATCGACAGCAACTCTTTGCGAAACTGTTGATGTTAGATGCGGAGGAATGGTGATGGGGGGAGGCGGAATGGGTCCCCAAAACATCAGATTTCTGGTGGTTTCGAACTAGCATAACTGGTGTTTATAGGAAATAATGATATCGAACTAGTTTGAAGATGGGGTCAGAAGCTAACTTATCACTAGGGGGGACCACTTTGTAACTTGTTAATAGTCATTGCTGTAACCCAGGTATACATGGGATAGCCCCACTTCGCAGTTTTAAGTTTTGGTCAATGGAATTGGGAAATATCCAGGGTTCAGAAGGAGGAGTCTAAAGAACAACTTGCTTGGGATGCAGGGATGCAATGCGTGTATATATATATAGTTATTATATATATATATAATGGATATCACATGAATATAACATGAATATATGGATGTGATATGGACATAACAAGGATATGATACTTACTGGTGCTTAGCAGGGAATTGTCGGGAAAGATCCACTGGCTAACTATCAATAATCATCCCAGCAACCCCCAGCAACTCATCCATTCCCTACAGGATGGGCCCCCCCAGTTATAAGTTGGTTTGTATACCATTAAAACCCCCATTAACTATAGTTATATCTACCATAAACCATAGAATTGAGCGACTTATAAGGCAACTGAACGCTATCGACTGGGGGCCCCATCCTGTACTAAGCAATACCAAGCACCAGTAAGGATATACTAAACATTTTCTATTAATATATGGGATCATCCCAGGCCCATTGACGGACTCCATCATTTTTCAACATGGTTAAAGATGATGTTTTTCATAATCCCTATGATAGGTGATATAATCTGATTTAATGTGTATATATATATATATAATCATCCTGAAGTAGATAGAATCTCTGGAATTTCAAAAAAAAACGGTCCGGAAAAAAAAAAAAAAACTATAGATAGAATCCCAAAATGGCTCAAAAATCCGGGTCGATGATTGGTAAAAAAAAACGGTCCCTCTAAAATGATCACAAAAGCGGTCATTTAGCTTGTGATTTGGTTGTTTGGGCCTTTGG
>Ga0126342_10014004_pt1 | contig 14176 bp, 17 predicted proteins | sample Cyp1metagenome_FD_92528 | JGI IMG/M metagenome (GOLD analysis project Ga0126342, IMG submission 92528) | Coral microbial communities from Lord Howe Island, Old Settlement Bay, Australia - Cyphastrea 1 metagenome | ecosystem: Host-associated > Invertebrates > Cnidaria > Coral ...
ACGGTCGTCAAGAACGTTATCAGCCCCCCCTGCTGAGCACTAGCCAGCATGTGCAAAATGTCAACAACGGCAACAAATTCCGTGGACCCCGTCTTACAATCGTCAAGAACGTTATCAGCCCCCCCTGTTGAGCAGAAGCGAGCATGTGCAACATGTCAACAACGGCAGATCAGCCACATGCCGAAACAACAGCCCTTCCAAGGGCGGCCTACCAGCCGCATGCAATAAAGTACTATGATAAAGTGATAAAACCGCTGTACTCATTTGACGCAACCATTTGTTCTGCAATGTGTGCCTCCCAGGCCAGCTGGAAGTATGTGGGGCAAGCAGTCATCACTGGCCTTGTCACTTGGCTTCCGGCAGCTGTGGCGCCAGGTAGTCATGATGGCCTTTGGCTCCTATAGTCATGGTAAATTGAGCCAGCGATAGACGGTAAATTTGGCCATTCCGGATGATTGTGTAAAAATTGCCTATTGGGCCTATTGGTATATTTAGGTTGATGGGTTAGTTGATATAATTAGCATTAAACTATATAATAACATGAGCATCAAGTCATTAAGTTATACCAAGCAAGTTCCAATCATCATTTCGGACGGTGCAACAAACAGCTGGTCTGGGAAAAGAACGACACGATCTTCATTTCGCCATGCATATTTGGTGCTAAAGAATTCCAGCTCAAGGGACTGCAAGCGCTAGCCAAAGCAGTGCTCCACATTAAGCAACGAAAGTGCCGACTAATCTCTATTTGTTCTTGGGATTTGACAGAAAAACGCGGTGAAAAGGAGCAATACTTGTTTGTATCCGCATACATGATCATACATGTCGATCTGTCGGAGCTTCGCTGCTTCCGTTCGCGTTCCTCGGAATGCCTATCATGCTGTGTCTTTGGACAGCATTGTTCCATTTGCACGCTTCGCTTGGAATGTTTGGTGGTTTTGGATAGTTTTGGTGGAACTTGAGGCGTCCACCCTCCTGAGTGATGTCGTCATCTGGATACTATCTTACATTCTCAGTGCGACTATCGAAGAGAGACCAGCATGGACGACCAAAGATTGGAGTGCACGACTGAGATGGTCGAGGTGGAGGACCATAGAGACTAAGAGTTTCACGGCCCTGTGAGGAAAGATGTGTTCTTCTAGTGTTTGAACAGAAAATTTGATAGAACAGGTATATATAGAGATTGAGGAGGTTGAGTTTACAGCTCATTTGCTGTCCCTATGATTTCCGCAACATATCGACAAATGAGTCGCGTCTTCCAACACCCCCACACGGATTTGCAGGACGCGTTGCTTCTTGTGCTTTGCGGCCCCTTGGCATCCTTGGCCGCGCTGTTGTGCTTTTCGACTTCCTGCATCACTGGGTCCGATCGCCAAGGCCTGCTACGATCTCGCCTGCTTGATCTACGTTTACCTCTTCATTGCCAACGCCAGAGAGGCCTGGGATTTTGGTTCTGTGGGGCTCAAAGACTGTGGGGATGAAGGGGGTTCCTTCTGGTAGCTGTTTCAGCCTGTAAATGTGTCCCAATGTTCATGGAAATCAGCATCCACCTCAGCATCTCCCCAGAGGCCGCGGTCCACCGTACAGCAGAATTGATGTGTTCCTTCTAGCCTTGAGATCTATTATGGAGAGATTCATGTACAAAGATCAAGAGTCAACTCAGCGGGTTGAGCCTTCAAGATTTTTTTTCTCAACGCGGCCCTGAGGGGGATTCTACGCAATTGATGCTGGCAATCCTCTGGGGGCTGTTTCAGGACACAGTTGGACACACGGAGACGTGTATATGTATTTGGTGATCAATTGGTTTGGGAGTCATATCTGGTGATGAAAGATTCTTCAGAAACGTATGTAGATGATTGGCCTATTCAGAAATCGAAGGGTTCCACCAGAGGGTATGTGAAAACATATTCAAGCTCTCGCTGAAGAGCATGGAGGAAAGTCAAAACAGGCATCTGGAATTCTTCGACCGCGTCACAGTATGTACAATAGAAGCATTTCATCCTGCCAGGTGCCTATGTTTTCGATCACCTGGACAGGTGTGACAACACAACATGAAGAGATTCTTCTCCTCCTCCGCCCTCAACCCAAAATAGTACAAGCTCAATGTTTTGCTTTTGATTGGCAGCAAAAGTTCGAGATAGCCAGAGTCACGAAATCATCGGCTGGGTGCAAGCAAGTGAGATTTGTTTCAAGTGAACAGTGAACTCAGTTGTATCCCAACAACTGTAGAAGTCCTCAATAAGTCAATAACATTTTTTTTGTTCCGGCCGATTCCGAAGATCCTGGCTGGATCACATGGCACATGGCTCGCAGGATGGCCTCGGGAAGCCGTTGGTGATGGCCGCAATCCTGGCGATCGCGTCAAGTCTGGCGCTATGGTTGTTTCCGGAAATCTCAGGGTGCCAGTGATGGGGAGGGCAATGCATGTGGTCCAACCATTGGCTTGATTGTAGCTCTGATTTTGAAGCTTAGCCTCATGATAGTAGGTGACCCAATACTACTTGGATTTCAGAAGTGCGTTATAAATAATAATTCAAGTGCAATCCGGTCTTTGTTGCTGCCTTCACTTTGAAGCGCACCAGCAAGTCATATTCCAGAGGATAGTGGAGGCCATAAAGTGAAATCTCTGAATCTACCGTGTAAACACCACACGTAGCTAGTTGACACATGTGATTGCAGTAGCTTGACAGGACAGAATTTGAATGTCTTGTGCCAGTGACAAAGTGTACGCCCACGCCGTTTCGATTCAAGGGTGACAGCAAACAGCTTGTGGCATTGGCCCGTTGCAGGGAAGTTGGAAATAAGTGGCCGGAACCTAAAGAGGACCGGTCCAGCGCCTGAGATTTTGGGACTGCAACCGAGAACCCACAGATTTTGCAGCTTAAATTGCAAATACAAACGCGCACACACACACACCAACAAGGCATGAGGAACGCAGTAGTCCAATCGCAAGTGCTCCTCTAGGCACAGTCTTGGATGTGGATTGTTTTCTTCCAAATATTTTAGGAAAGCCAGCCGGCAGGCTAGACTGGAGTTTCTCAGTTTGAGTCTCGGGGCTCCCCAGAATTGTTGTATTATCCTGTATACCATCCATCATATATTTTTTCCCACCCCCCCTTTTTTGTGCCCGGCATGGTCAGCAAGAGTTCGGGAATATAATCAATTTCTGAATATTTTCCGCAACATAAAACCATACGTTGTGCAAATTGGTAATCCGGGGCCTTCATTCGTTACACAAATAAATGCTCAATTGCCTGTTGTAACACTTTGGTGGCTCGTAGCACTCTTTCTTAATTCGGGCCAACTCGTGCACAATGATCAGAATGAAGCACAATACTTTGTTGCCAAAGTGTGTATCGAAATCGTGCGCGGGGCGGGCGCAAAAACTTGTCAAAAGAGCGCACAAATTGTCAACCGGGCGCAAACAACAATTTTTGCTAGGAGCATGGACAGTACGCAGAGGCAGATGAAACTAAACGCGCAAACTAGGACAATTTTCTTTCAGACAAACAAAAATCATTGAAACAAGCAAGCATCCGTTGAACAGGTGCTTCTGCTTATTTGAAGGATCAGGTGTATCTTCGTATATATATATATATATGTATATATATATATATATATATATATATGTATATATATATATATAGATATATTTAAATAATATATATTGATATTATAATATATTATATATTATTTTTATTTGTTTAAAATATTTATTATATATTTATTAAATATTCTATAATATATATTACATGTTATATTTGTGAAAGCAACAAGACTTGTCATGGTGAAAGGTCATGACTGTTTGGCACGACATGTGTGAGATCCAATCTGCCCGCGGCTGTCTGATTAAGCTCGAGGCGGGACACCGGCTGAGCGATTCGTTGCACTGTTCATGTGTAGATCCAGGCTCCGGTCAGTGTTGGCATTGGTAGCGTTCCTCTGGTGCACCTACGGTGCAAACTTAGGATCGCTCTGCCTGATGAGCGGCCTCGCCTTTGACTCTGACGTGCCCCTGGAGTATGAGGAGGACACGATGGAGGAGGAGAGCTTGGCGCTTCCCAGGGAGCAGCCTCTGATGGTGGTGCCCCTAGCTTGGACCTCTTAGGAGGTGAACCTGATGGTGGAAGAGACAATGGTGGTGAAGCTCCTCCAGCAGCTAGTGGTGGCAACAGCGTTCCTGCCAGTGAAGGTGGTCGAAGATCACGTGGCTCACGGGGTTCCAAAGCTTCCCATGGTGCTAGCAGGACTTCAAACACGAAGCCGAGGTGGAGATCAGGCGCTGTGCCCCCTGCTCCAGTTTTCGAAGGAGATGCGGAACAAGATCCTTACTGCTTGCGCCACTACCGAAAACGTTTGCTGCGATGGTGTTTGATTACAGCTCTGAGTTCTTGCCACGAAACGAACAAGCTCTTCGTGCCCGAGAACAACTACGTGGTGAAGCTGAACTTGAGTTGCCCGAGGTGCCAGACACCAGGTACCCTGAGGAGTCCAGGGTCATCAAGCTTCTTGATGGCTTGAGGTTGGATGAGAGGGCCACATTGGCTCTGTTGCTGGCGGCCGGGAACAAGTATGAGATGAAGGCTGTCTTGGATGCTATCAAGATACAGTATCCCGCTGGCATGTCAATCACTGGCCTTCCAACTTTGAAAGCTGCGCATTTGAAGAAGCTTGGAGGTGGATCTCAACGCCGAGTTCAACATCAGCGCAGGTCTGGCGCTTGGCATGCAGGTGCTTGGCATGCAGACGCTGATGAGTCTTGGGACTATGAGGCTGAAGAGCACGAGACCCAGCAGTATGACGAGACGGAGCATGCTGCCGAAGATCAACATGAGGCCGCCTATGGTGATGTGGAATATGATGAAGAAGATGTAGATGGTGGTGATGCAACAACTGCTGAGCCAGAACATGGAGCTCAGACTGCAGGTAGTTCGTCTGATGCTTTGTCAGCTGTTGTGGAGGCCCTGACAGTGACGAGCAAACGCCTTGCTGAGATCACCAAGAGCCGTGGCTTTTACCAAGACAAGGGCAAGGGCAAGAATCCTTCAAAGTCTGGTGGAAAGTCAAAGGGCAAGTCGAAGGGTGCTGACAAAGGGCGATCAAAAGGCAAGGGCAAGGGCAAACCTGGACCCACGCCTTCCAAGGGCAACTTTGCCAAGCAGCGGAACATGATTGATGACTCACTCTGTCTGGGATGCTCTCAACCTGGACATTGGCTGCGAGACTGCCCCTATGTCAGCACTTTCAGTGCCCAGGTCACCACAGCTGGCAGCGTTTTGGATGCCGATGGCTATGTGGTGGATCATGCTAGCTGGATGGTCAATTGCACTCCAGCTGTCTCAGAGCACGGCGCATTGGAGAAAAAGGAGTGCGACCTTCCGGTGTTTGATATCCATCCCAACTTTGACATGGTCCATGCAGAGCCCATCATTTTTGAATCCATTGCAGTTTCCAAGAATGAGCATGTCCATGTGGAGTCCGTAGTTCATGGATCCAATGCGGTTTTTGCTTATGACATGGTCCCACAGCATGACATGATCCCACAGCATGACATGGTTTTTGAGGATGAGCAGTTTTTTCAGAATGTCAGTCTCATTCAGTCGATTGAGGTTCCAAAGGATTTCAAGGTTTTTCCGAATGACCCCATTGAATCCAATGCCCTGGTGATCAACTTGAACCCCATGCCCATTTACAAGAACCCTCAAATTTTGTTGCAGTCCGTTTTGGATGTTGAGGGCAGCACGATGATAGCCGATACAGGTTGCCAAAGAAAAGTGGCTGGTTTTAGATGGCATGGGATTCAACAAGAGAACATCAAGTCTTTGAAGGCAGTCCAGTTTGGGGACGCTTGCACCTTCAGTTTTCGCCCGCACGAAGGTATGCCAGCGACGATGCGGCTTGCCTATCCTGCAGGACTTGGAGGTGCAGCAGTGGCATTGGGGGCTAGTCCGGTTGAACGTGATGCACCTGCACTTTTCAGGTCCAGCATTTGAAACACTTGGTGCAGTTCCTGCAATTTGCAAAGGAGTCATGTACTACAGAACTCTCAATCGCACTTCAAAGCTGTATCTTGCAAGGGCTCATTTATCAATTCGCATTGATGAGTGGCCACATGAACCATTTTCTCGGCCAATGGATTTTCCCGAAGATCAGATTGCAGATGTTTGGATACCTCCCTCACTGGAGACAACTGCGCTCAAGGTTGTGAAGCTCCAAACCGCCTGTGCTCCTGTTAGGAAACCACCGCATGCCGACATCAGCGAGTGCTCCAGCATGGCTCTCCAACTGGCGCTTCCCCCTTCTGGACCTGATGGAGACTGTCTACACGGTGAAGCAGATGGTGCTGATGTACGCGGCCACATCCATGAAGCCAAGGATGAAGGACCGAGTGCTGGAAGTTTACTTCCCAAGGCAGACGGCCATGACCATGCTGATGGCGATGACCGCTGCCCAGACTCAGCGCAACAGCCAGCTGAGCTACCCGAACGATCCAGCCACCTGTCATCACGACAACGGCTTGCGAAACTACGGCGGTGGAGGCAAGAAGATGACCATTTGCGATCTATGCGGTGCTCGTTGGATCCAGAACACCGACAGGGACAAGTCATTGATCCAATGTGCGCCAAAGGCATCACTCCTCTGAAGCTGCCTGCTCACGTGCTGGAGAGGAAAGAGTACCCCCTGCACACCGACGACATCGGCCGAGCAAGATCCTCAACGGAGACGGCCAGAAGTTCTTCAACAAGGGGATGGGCAAGCTCATCGGCTGGTGCACGGCTGTCGCCCTCGCTCTCACTGAAACAGGCCAAGCCCAAGATCATTCCATCCTCAGTCTCAGTCCGCCTCAAAGCCCACAACTTGGCCCAGCAACAGCAGGAGATGGACGAGGATGCCAGCATGCGAAGTTGGGAGGCTCCGGAAGTCCCCTATATGCGACGGCGACCACCGAAATCGTATACAAGGGCGAGCACGGGTTACTCAGCGAGCATTCTTCAGGACGACGCCCAGGAGATGCACGAGGGCTCCAATGGCGAGATGGAGTGGCAAGCTCGTCCACGCCCGGTGCCAAAGATGCAACCATCGGTGGTGCAGGAGGAGCTGGAGTTCAACGAGGACGGAGAGCAGGTGTGGCGTCGCACCCAAGGTGCAATCCATGTGACAATGGCCGACGAAGAGCTGGGGGAAGTGGACGCCGAGGAGGAGTTCAGTTGAAGCCCAATGCGCTGACCTTGCAAGGCTCCGCTGATGCCCCATTGCTGAAAGAAGATCGTGGTTGGATGCCACTGCGTGCTGGCCAGCAGAAGCGGCTGCTATAAGGGCAGTAAGACAATGCCTGACTATGGAAGCCCGGGTCTACAATGGACGCGCAGCCAAGGCCAAAGCAATGAGGCAACATCGATGTGACCTTGTCGAGATCTACAGTGGTTTTGCCAACATCACTGCAGCAGGTTCTTCAACGAGGACTACGTGTTCTGCAACCAGTGGACAAGGTCTATGGCATCAACATTGAGAGCAAAAGTCAGATCATCAGCAACTACGACGAACTTTGCTGAAGCACCGCCCCTTTTTGATGGTGTGGGAAATTCGATGTGGCCCTTGGTCACGAATTCAACATCTCAACGACAACGCCGAAGAGCTGGAGGAGTTGAGACAACAACGTCTACTTGCACTTCGAGAGATGACCGACACCATCCTCGAGCTCAACAAGCTTGATTGCCATTTTCTCTTGGAGAATCCTTGGGGTACTGACTCCTGGGAGCAGGATGAGCTGAAGCCCATCTTTCAACTTGATGGAGTTCAACTTCGCAAGGGATCTATGTGCAACTTTGGATTGCGAGGCAAAGATGGCTTACTTTTGAGAAAGGACACTGGGTGGTGCAGTGATCTTCCCCGTGTTCTTGATGCCGTGGCCCTGCCTTGCAACGGAGCCCATCAGCATGAGCTGTGCTTGGGTGGCAATGCAAAGCATGCACAGATCTACACCAAGAAGTTGTGCAGAGCTGTAATTGATGGTCTTAAGGCCGAGAGCTCCAACAACGTGGCGATGAGCGTTTCTGCAAGCATGTGGAGACCTATGACCAGTGGGCTACTTCATGAAGTCCTTTGACGCCCTGGTCATCTTGGACATCAACCACATCAGTAACGGTGTGGTTTGCAGTCAACCAGAACATTGAGGCCTGGCGGCCAATTTTGAAAGAAGTTGCTGATCGTCTTCACGACAAAGTCCAAGCCTCTGCTCTGCCACTGTGAAGCTTGATGCGGCCTTTCATGAACAAGTTCAACAACTGGTGCCATGGAAGCTCACTTTGGTGCAGATTGCACGAGCTCCCAAGGTTCGACGTCTTCCAGTGCAAAAGATTGATGGAAGAACCAGTGACTCATCGCGCTGCTGTGCTCCAGTATGCGACAGGCCAGATCCAACTTGAATCTGAAGCAGTGGAGTCCATCAAGGATTCACCTGGTGAGACGTTTGAGGCGCCTGTGGCCTATGCTGTCTTCATCTTCGGTGAAGCCCCTCGCAGGAGCTTTGACCCCAAAGATGACCTTGCGCCGGAGAAGGTGCCAGCCAAGCAGATTGTCAAAGATCTTTTTGCAGAACCTCAAGAACAATGGCTGCCACATCAACCCGGTGTACGGGACATCGCTTTTCCCGGTCTTCAAGGAGTGCCTCAATGGATGCTATCTGTGTTGAGGCGTATCCATGTGAATTTGGGACACCCTGGAACTGAAGCTCTTGTGCGACATCTTGCACAAGCTGGAGCAGCAGGTGATGCCTTGTTAGCCGCAAAGCATTTGCAGTGCAGCATTTGTGCTCGCACCAAACCACCTTCAGCAGCAAGACCTACAAAGGTCTATCAAGCCAGGCGCTTCAATGACCGCCTGATGATAGACATTGTCTTCATTCGAGACGTCACAAGCACCATGCACACCTTCCTGAGCCAGGTTGACGATGGCACGACCTATCAGGTCTTGGATCTCTTGGAGACGCGATCTTCAGAAGAGGCTACAACGGTCCTGGCCAGAGGGTGGTTCAAGTTTTTCGGCTTCCCTGATGAGATGCTTTTGGACGCCGAAGGTGCTATGCGTGGCTGGGATTTTGAACAGCTATGTGCCCAAGCTGGTGTCAAGGTGAGATTTGTTCCGCCGGATGCTCATTATCAACTTGGCAAAGCTGAACGCCACGGACAAGCTGTGAAGCACATCATGCAGCGCTTGGTGAACCAGTTTGCTGCGACTACAGCAGATGAAATGCAGATGCTGGCGAAGATGGCGTGCTTTGCGAAGAACTCACTGGTAAGACGCTCTGGTGCCTCACCTTGTCAATGGGTCTATGGCAGAAATCCCAAGATCCCCAACTCCATCCTCTCCGAGCCGGATGCCATTGAGGCCAAGCAGGTCATTGAGGACTCCGAGCGCTACAGACGCATTGAAGAAGTCCGACATCAAGCCATGATGGAGTACCTGCAGTTCGAGCACTCTGAGGCTTTGAGAAAGGCCGTGCTTCGAAAATCCAGGCCATGGAGAGGCCCTGTGGAGGTTGGTGCCAAAGTGGCATACTTCAGAACTTCAGACAGAAGAGCCAACTTGATACTGCAGAGGGCTATTGTCAGGGCATGGTCCTTGGTGTTGATCCAACCCCTACTGGATCGGTGTGGCTACGAAATAGCCGAGGTCGAGTGGTGCAGGTGGCAAGGGAACAACTATACGTGGCGTCGAAGGCGAAGAACTTTGGACACCTTCGATGGCAGACCTACGAATGCTGAGGTCAGCGGAGGAGGATTTGACAGCCAGGCATGCTGGTGCACATGACCATCCTGGACCTGCCCCTGGAGCCCTGGAAGATCGGATCATCTTAGATCCCGCTGGTCCACCTCAAGCAATTGATGATCAGCCCTTGGCAATTGTGCCCCTTCCATTGCCACCAGTGCCTGAAGCACCAGGGACACCAGCAGCTGAAGTCCCTGTGCCAGCAACACCAAGAACAAGACGCCAGAAGCAGCTTGCAGACATGCCTGCATCGTCTGCAACACCTGCCAAGCAGCCCAAGACAGTGACGATAGCCATTCCACCAGAAGGTCAGCAACAGCCTGCAGATGAGACTGCGGATAGTGATGTGCAGTCAGGTTGGTTCCTTGACCCTGACGGGCGACCCACAGTTGTGACTGAGAATGCAGCTGGCATTCCAACGTCTGGGCCGAGCTATGACCCTGAGCGCTTCCGCTACAGATCCAGCTGGGCCTACCAACAAGGCCAGTGGAAGAAGCTGGAAGACCGCGTGCCATGGTCTTAGGTGGAACCCCGCAGTTTTGCAGACAAGCCAGTTGAAAGACTGGTCACGTCCTTCAGCCCTGACCAGAAGCATGGACGAAGGCCTTCCATGGACCCCATTGCCGAGACCCAAAGAGGAGTCAAACGCAGTGCTGAAAAATCTGAACTACCACAACGACCTGAGCAAGAGCCGACTACGATGAAAGACGCCGGCGCTTCAGATGCAGCCACACTACAACCTGAACCAGCTCAACCTGCTGAACAAGTTCAAGGTTTTGAAGTTCCAGTAAGTTGTGGAAGTCAAAGCGTTTCAATGAAATGTGCGTCCTAGGTGGGGGAGAAATTTCTGGAAGTCGGTGCGATGTTGCGTCCAGTTGGTGTTTATCATGTTTGTGTTTTCCCCAATTGATGGTTTATCGTGAGTTTTTCATGAATACCATGCAGATGGTTGTACAGCTATTCCCTTGTGCTTTGGGAGTTTTAGCTTTGTAATAAAGGAATTGTACATCACTGAATGGTGTCTGTTGTTCTTGGACAGTTAAGCAGGTGGTGATGATGTAGCTCCGATTGGGTAGGCATTTGTGGCTCGCTCTGGTGTGCAAGATTCATACAAACACCGACGAATACCGTATCAATGTGCATGTGCGGATAAGTGTCCACATGGTGTTTAACATCCGTGGATATATATATATTTTTTGTTTCTAGATTGTGGGACATAACTGTGCACACGCGTCCTGATGGGGAGTTGGAAAATTTGGCAATAGAAAAGTGCACAGCCAGGGATCTAAAAACAACACTTCTACATAGTGCGTCCCATGGTGTTTTGGACCTGGCTGCATTGACTTGTTTGACTGCCTGAATGCGCGGCGTCCCATGGAGTTTTCACCTTGGTTCCACATATGCACTGACTTTCACGTCCCAGAGTACCTGATGATGCGCAGAACCTGATGGTCCGGCAACATGACCAATATCTCGCGCCATGCTCGCGCTGCAATGCTCACTCCTTTGTCTCTGACCCTCGCCAAGTGATGAGTTGGTTTGACGAGGTCGAGGAGCGGCACGCTTTTGAGCAATTGCGAGAAGATCCCACCTACGATTCCATGATCAAACATTGGTCCTATCAACCTCGAGCTGAACTGCAAGAGCTTACGCTCCCTGCCCCAGATGCGATGGATGATGCACATGACATGAGAACGAGGCCTACTTGCTGGACATTGGCCAATGCTGTCAGCAGATGCCCGAAGATGCCAAGCAAGACTCAACATCCATCTGGAGCGTGGCCACCAAGCAGAATGACTCAGACTGGCACTGGCATGAAATCTTCCAAAACATCCACATCGCGCTGGACACCTTCAACGACACGATGCAAGAGTTGTACTGGCAGCCACGGAAAGCTTTGTGGATCAAACATCAGCGAGTGAGCAGGAGACTCTTTCAACACAACAACCAGAAGATCAAGATCAAGCTCCCTCGCAAAGAACGCCATTGGTTGCGACGGCATGGTCGCAGAAATGTGATGCTTGCGGGTTGGGATGGATCACATCCTGAATTGCAGCCCTTGTTTGAACAAGATGATTTTGCCAAGATCTACCACAGCTTCATCAACGACATTGCGAACAATAAGACCACTTCTGCCGAGCTGGAGGTGAATCAAGATGCTGAGGCCTTTAGACAAGCCGGAGCTCCAGCATGGGAGCAAACATCATGGTTGCCCAATCACAGCCATGAGGGTTTCAACGCAATGTTCACCGAGAACCAGGCCTTTGTTGGGCCTGAGTCAAGTGGAGATGAAGGTGAAGATGGCAGTGGCTTGCCAAGCAAGCTTTGAAGAAAGGGCACGCCATGGCGAACCATCAGCGAGGAGGACAAGCCAAAGTTTGTCGAAGCAACCCAAGAAGAATGGCAAGAGTGGCTCAAATGGTCCAGTTGCAAAGCCATTTACCCACAACCTGGCGAAGTGGATCCCAAGTTGATTTTGAAGTCAAGGATTTGCTATCGCTGGAAGCCTAAAGATGGTGGCGAATGGTTCAAGCCTAAGAGTCGCATAGTGGTTTTGGGATTTGCAGATTCTACCACTGCTGAGTCGAGATGCTCCAGTCCTGGCAAAGACATCCCTGGTCCTCATCATTCAATGGTCGGCATCTCTTGGAGTTTCTCTATGGAATGGTGACTGCAAGTCTGCTTTCTTGCAGGGGGAGCCAGACAATGAGAGGCCAACTCAGATTTTCATGCGACCACCGCAAGATGGCATAGCGAAGCAAGCAGTGCCTGAATGGAATCACCCGCTGCTGCTCTACGCCCTGACCGCTCCAGTCTATGGACAAGCTGACAAGCCAACGCTCCTCGTCGTTGGTATCTCCATGTGGTCAAGGTGCTGCTGTCGCTGAACTGGACACAACGCAGCAGTTTGGACCCATGCCTGTTCCTCTGGATTGACGGTGACAACCAAGTGCTGGCAGTACTAGGAGTTCATGTAGACGATGTGATTTGTTGTGTTCTACCTGCCGGAGAACGTCATCTGGAGGAGGTGAAGAAGTCCTTTGAATGGGGCTCTGCATGGGAGGAAAATGATTTTGTTTTCACTGGCAGATGGATGCGGCGTCAAGATGATGGCAGGCTTCTTTTGGACCAACAACACTATGTGGCTGACATCCACCTCACCAAGATCAGCTTGCCAGATGATGAGCTGCTCTACAATCACCCAGAGCTGGTGACCGAGTTTCGCTCTGGTATTGGAAGTTTGCAGTGGATGGCTGGGACAACGCGTGGCGATTTGGCTGCTGACACGTCCTTGCTGCAGAAGCCTCCAAAAGAGCTGACAGTTGGCGATCTGAAGGAGATCAATGAAAGGTCCTAAAGTATGTGCGCGCGACGGCCAATGCGTATGTGCGAGTGAACCCCTTGGACCTCAAGGACCTTGTCTTCATAGCCTACGGCGATGCTGGGTGGGCAAACACACCCAACAACAAAAGCCAAGCTGGATTAGCTGTGCTAGCCACCACGCGTGAATATCTAAATGGACCCCAGAAGGCATCGTTGCTGGAAGGGAAAAGTTACAGACATCAAAGGGTGCTGCGCTCAACACTTGCAGCCGAAGCTGCCAGTTTGGACAGGGCACACGACATGGGCAATTTCATGGCATGTGTGTTTTCAGCAATGACCTTTGGCTACTACAAAGGCACCACTGGCACTCCCATGTATACCTCTGACTGATGCCAGGTCGCTATATGGGACGCGATTCACCGACTGAGCACATCGTTCTCTGAGAAGAGGGTGGAGATCGACGTTGCTGCACTACGCCAGAGCTGCCGTGGACTGAGATGGGTTCCAACAGATCAGCAAAAAGCTGATGCGTTAACAAAACGCAGTGCCAACCTGAGGGAATTCGTTTAGGAAGTGGGCCATGGAGCCAAATGTGGCCTTGGTAGATTCAAAGTCACCTGAAGAGACATTTGGTGACAACGCACAGTGGAAATCTCACATGTTGACCAAAGAGAAAGTATACCAGTGTGAAAGTAATAAGATTTGTCATGGTGAAAGGTCATGACTGTTTGGCACAACATGTGTGAGATCCAATCTGCCCGCGGCTGTCTGATTAAGCTCAAGGCGGGACACCGGTGGAAAACGGGCTGAGCGATTCGTTGCACTGTTCATGTGTAGATCCAGGCTCCGGTCAGTGTTGGCAATGTGAATATCTAGTTTATATTCTATATTATTTCAATTTTTAATAATATATCATATCATATATACTATATATATATATTTAACATAGACCCGGGCAAGCCGCCGGCGGAAGTTTCCCAAACATAAATGACCTATAGTTCAAAGACAACCTGTCCCGACCGTGTCCTTCCCTCGACACTCCACACCTCACACTGCACACTGCACTCTTCGCACTCCAAACTTCACA
>Ga0126342_10014005_pt1 | contig 14176 bp, 14 predicted proteins | sample Cyp1metagenome_FD_92528 | JGI IMG/M metagenome (GOLD analysis project Ga0126342, IMG submission 92528) | Coral microbial communities from Lord Howe Island, Old Settlement Bay, Australia - Cyphastrea 1 metagenome | ecosystem: Host-associated > Invertebrates > Cnidaria > Coral ...
ATATATATATATATATACATGTACAACTTAAGACCATGGAAGTACATGGGTTTATTTCATGATATATATATATACATACATACATATTATTAGCATCATCATCATTTTTGTTATTATCATTCTTATTATTATCATTTTTATTGTTACTATAATGATTATTGTTATTATTACTATAAATAACGTTGGCTATAGGAGTTATAATCCCATTTACAACTGTTAAGGGCTATATAGAATTGTATGAAATTTGATGTTTAATAATGATGTTTCCATATGTGTCCCATGAACATTGCTGTTTAATGGGCTGAATCATGGTGAGTATCCAATGTTCTGGAGGTGTCTCCAAGGCCGTGTCGGAGAATCATATGTCATCACTAGAGTGATGCCTCTTTACCACTTGTAAGTCAGTTATAACCCCACATTTATGGCATGGCAATTTGTGGAATAATAAGCCCATTTATAACATTTTATAACCATTTACAACTGGTAAAGGACCAAAACTGTAGAGCTTTGTTTCAAATTTGATTTACACATGATGTCGTAAACCCAAGAATAGATGGGATAATATGCGATAAGAGTGGAAAATAATTGGATGTGTCCCTAATATATGTGGCTACTACAATGTGATAAACAATAATGGCACTTAGGTTTAATCTGTGGGATACGAGTACCATAGTGAGTTTACCTATGGCATAACCACAATAGTTATAATGGATTTACACATAATGTGTTAAACTCAATAATATATATATATGGACTAGTTGAAGGGATACCTACGATAATAAACCCAACTGGATGGGTCGTCATATTTGGTGGTGGTCTTGTTCTAACTGGTTTCCTGGAGAGAACCTGAACTAACCCATAATGTGGTAAACCCAATGCCATCAACATGCCCTAATGTAGCGATTTTTGGAAAATGACTGAACATCATGGGATTTGGTGATAATACTCACCATCCGCAAGTTTGAGGTTTATGAAACTGGGTATAAATATGGAATCGGGTGTATGACACTGGCTGGGCCCATCACTGTAGCTGAGAAGCTGAAAATGTCAACAGAATTTTGTTGTCCAACCGCACAGTCCAATCGCATGCAAGTGCTCCACGTCGACGCCTTTGCGAATTCAGAAATTGAACTCTTCGCGTCCACGAAGAAAGCGCACAGTGTCTGAATCTTTTCAAGACATTGTCCAATCAATCAACAGCAGATGGTTGGTGGTGCAATAACCATCTTGAAAAATGATGGAGTTCGTCAATGGGTTTCGGATGACATCCCATATATATCCATATATTAAATGGAAAATAATCCAGTCATGTTCCAAAGCACCAACCAGACAGGTTTTGTTTCCAATTTTCCAACAGGAATCCCCTTTTTTTCCCAGTGGATGGCGGTCAATGACTTGATGAGAACTGGGGAACTGCCCTATTGCAGGAAACCTCCAAATGTATAACTTAAAGTACCAAGCCAAAATTCAGGTATCTTCAGATTTGCGGCAGTAGATTATTTTTTGCCGAAATCTACAAGCCTTGGGAGTTTCGCTGAAGAGTTCTCTTGGTCGTAGGATGGGAAGCACTAGTGGTGATGCGCATACCCAAATTACACCACCTGGAATATATCGAACCAAACGTATAAACATGGATCCTTCACAACAAAGTGGCTTCCCCAGTTATGTTTGTTGATATGTAAGTCTCGGAACATCTTAACATATCTTAACTAGATTGATCATGGTTAAGCTAGTTGCAAACCAATTTAGCTAACATAATTCTAACAAATCAACATGTCCTCCCCATTTTGGTAGTTAAATCCCCAACAAATTGGGGCACCACATTCTACGGCTTGCCATACGGACTGGCGTTGCCAGTGATGTCAACCCCCTCTGTTAACTTGACATAGCTATGGAAAAGTGCCTATTTATGGATGTTTTACCTATTAATCATGGTGATTTCTCATGGTTTTGCTGAATTACCGGAGGGTATTAATGAGCCCTGATAAGATCTGGTAAGTTCTCTGGAGAGGGTTCCCCAAATAATGATAACTACAGTGTGCTATAAAAATGGCCAACAGCCAACTAAACAGCCCAGGGGGTTCTTAATCCGGAGTTGACATTGTAGATGAATGTAGATGAATGTAGATGATGTATCTGCCGGTTGAGTTACTCAGAACTTGCGTATAGAGATTTGGATTGCCCCGCAGTGATTTTCTCCAGCTTTGACAAACGTTTTGGTGAAGCCCACTTGGCAAACTTTGCTGATTCAGCACTGTGCGCGAATTCCTTTTTATCAAGGATGTTGTCTCAGTAACGTGCCATGTCTATCCATTAGGACCATGACGCACTGAGGGCACTTTGTTGCCCACGGCATCAGTGACCCATTGTGTCACGTTGCAGGGAAGATTGCCAAATGAGGCTCCACAAGGGTGTGTGTGTGTGGTGTACATATGTGTATATATGCAATATATATATATATATGTGCATATGTCGAAACGATTCCCAAAATATGCAATAGCCATTTCATGGCAGCTCGAAGGACTCTATATTCTTTTAAATTTGGCCAAATGATTTAATGTAAGCAGCCTGAAATCAGCAGTAAATGGTTTGCATCTTGGGTTCTACCCCTGCATAACCTGGGTATGTTGCTAATCACCAGGGTCTCAACTCTCAACCAGTCATCGGTTTCCTCAATGTGCCGTACCGCATATTCATTTATAGACCAAGATAAGTCCTGAAAACTTTTGGCCATGATTTCCAAGATATGGAAAGCCTGCAGTCCAGACTTGCGGATCAGCTGTGTCTTTATTTTTTGACACCTAAAGAAATCTATGAGGCTATGAGGGTTATCCGCTTGTGCGTTCTATTTGGATATCTCTTGAACCCAAAAAACCTGACAAATTCACCAGCCATGGTGGAGTTAGCATTGTGAAAATCAGCTAAATCACCTTAAAGAAACCCAGGCCTATCAGCCAAATCACCATTGTTTCTGACAACGTCCAGTTGGTTAGCTAAGTTGGCATTTTTTGATGTTGTTTGATGTTACTTGCCAAAGTGAATTCTATGGTTTATGGATGTTTATGGTAGATATTTCCATCAGATCATCCAATGTTTCTGACAACCAACATCTTCCCTCAAACATTTTACCCCATCGACATTTCATAATTCACAGATCTGATGATATTTATTTCCCAATCTGATTTTATATATCCAATGTTTATGTTGTTGTCCATCAGATCATCCATATGGTAGATAAATCCAATGTTTATGGTGTGTGTATATATATATATATATATATAATTATATATATATACATCCATCAGATATATCCCAGTTGGGTTATTTGATGTCCATTGTGTCTTGACCCAACGTATCTTCCCCCAGGCTCTGTTCACGGCATCGCGCCAAAGCACGGCTGGCGCGGCCGCGAGCAGCACCTGGTGTAAGGGACATCACCAGTTTTCAGTTCAGGAGAAGGGTGATTTAAAGGGTGATATAACCAACTAAATGGTAATTAATGGTGACTTAACCAACATAAATGGTGATTCAATGGTGATATAACCCAACAAAACTGGTGATTTACAAGTGATTTCATCGAATTTCCCTACAAACATGGTGATATCATCGGAATGTAACGGCATAATGTTAGATACATCATGACATAATCTGGTAATCTGGTAATTCAACAGTGTGCTATGGACAGTGGACTGTTTAGGTCGATGATTTACCTATTCAATCATGGTGATTTTTGACTTAAACGAATCCATACAGGCAATCATATGGAAAATATTGGTTGACTAGACCTCTTCAGCTTGCTTTTTTAATTCAATTCTTACAGTATGTTTTTCAACATTTGATCTAGTTGGGAACTTCTGTGCTGATCTCCAGTGGAGATCCCCAATGTCTTTCTTTTCATTTTGAGTGGGTTAAACATCACTTGAACTCGTGGTTCCCTGGTTCACGGTGAAATGCATTTGTCTGAAAATAGGGTATCCCCGAATTTGATGGCTAGTCCTCCATCCCTTATCATTGTTGTGCTGTTCGATATACCTCTATTGTTGGGAACATGTAAAATCGTACTAAAGTGGCTGGTACTGGCGGAATACCAAGATAACTTGATCAATAAAACAATGATACTTACTTGAAGATGTTCACATCAAGGATTCCCGAACATGGATAATATCAAGGTTTGACACATCCAAAAACAAAAACATGAACATCTCACCAGTGATTTCCAGCGGAGCAAACCAACCCCAGCATGCCTATGCCTTGGATAACGTCATCGAAAACGTCAGATTGATGACGGGATATCAGATGTTAGTCATCAGATTTTAATGAGATCTCAAGATCGATAAAAATACTCTCCCCCTCTCGCTCAAAAAAGACGCTTATGTATTACATCATCATACTTTGTAATACTATTTTTCAAGTATTCCTCTATGAAAGTGGCTAAACCATCAACCCTTCAGCAAAACCCGCACCACGTCGATTCAGGAGAGCCGCCATGCCTTCAGGAATTTCACTATCTTAAAGCCTGCGGTGGCACTCGGTAGTTGAAATGGCCCAAGGCCTGCAGTTATGGTCCAACTAAAAGTTCTCTTTATAGGCTCATCTCATGATATATTTCACCAACTAGTTATGGGAGCTATGGTTCCATAAAAATAACTGTTAGTTGGGCCATAGCTGTATGAACTATAGCTATATCCTCACTTGAATCACCCTTAGCCAAGTTGATGGGGATGCCATAATTGCAATATCAATAAGATATTCCATACGCGATGCTGAGACAATCCCATCGCCGAGATTTAAACCTTTGATACACGCCGCATGAAGAATCCAAGACACAACCAAGGTTGCAGGGATTGTTTGTTTATTACAGTAAGGGATGATTTAATGATAAACTTGCAATTCATGGCAACTCATTTAATTATAAACAATCCCAGTCTTATTGAAACACGTATTTCATGTTGGTGAGGTGTAGCAAATCATGACTGGTTGGTGGTTTCAACCCCTCTGAAAAATATGAAAGTCAGTTGGGATTATTTTTCCCATTATATGGAAAGTCATATCATGTTCCAAACCACCAACCAGATGAAATGATGAACCCAGCTATAGCATGTTCCATTGCATGACTTGCTGGCAGCAGATTCAGCTGGCAAACCAAGCCATGGCGGATCGTCATGATTTGGTTGGCTCACCTACCCTCTGGTGATTTGTTACATAGCGAACTGGAAGCCATGACCCAGCTAGATGATTTTCCCAGAAACCTCCATTTACTCATGGATTTCCATAGCTATGTTAAATATTTAAATCACCAGATGTTTTTTTTTCATATTTGCACCTCTTCAAAGACTTCTTTGCCTTCTGCGCCTGGCGAAGGTCCGAAGCTTTCCGGAGCGATAGCGAAGGTGGACTCGAAACATAGGGATCAAATTATTGATCCATGGGGTGAAACCAAGAACCTGTTTGGTGAAGCATGTTTCTTATGTATAATCTCACTAGATGGCGGCTATATAACCCTGTGTTATCGCCTTTCAAAAGCGACGCAAGTAACTGGAAGTTACTATCTCTGATAGAAATCTGAAAGTACCCGGAGTTTGCATGCTTCATCTTCCTGAATAAGTGTCTAAGAAACGGATAACATATGATAAAATCAGCAAGGCAAAGGGGAAACATCTCTGATTGAACTCAACTTGGCAACTCACAGGATTTGGCCATGAAACGGCCATAGGAAAGTCCAAGATATTGAGCAACTCGTTGGTTCATGGCTACCACTTCAAGAATTTTCCCATAATTTGGGCAGACATTTCTATAGATGGTTTTTACCTGTCACTCATGGAAAACCCCGAAAATCATCTGAAAAACCAGTTGGGGTGACTTGGAAGCTGCTGCGGATGCAGGGCGAAAACCCCGCTACGGTTCTCTGTCATGCTGTCACCACCCAAAAAATCAAGACTGTCTCAGAACAGAGAGAACAACTTAATTACCTGAATTATCCAAATCTAATTCTGATTACAGCTCCAATTATGACTTCAAACTAATTGTTTCCAATGGTTCTCAATATATTTACCATCATGTATGGCGAGGCTAATTTAGTCGTTCTAAACCAAGCCACATGGAACATCCCCCATAGCACACATTGAAACCCAAATAACTACAAAAATATACCTATTATATATAACTTATCCTAAATTCTGCACTTTCTGCACTTTACTCTTAGATTTCTCTAGAAAAATGGAATCTCCCTGCCAATGTTCCTTTTTCTCACGCTGTATGGCCGCACATTTTTTTTGAGCGGCCAAAGGCTGCCCCAGCCGGGTGCGGCTGGTTTCGCCGCGACCGGACAGGGCTAACCCAAAGGTCAGAGGGATGTTGGAGGGTCAAAACAAAACATTACAGTTATAGCCCGAAATACCAGTTACAAGAAGTCAGTAAGGCACCCCATGTATGGAATGTATAACCCCATTCATATCAATTCATATCAATTTAGAATTGGGAAAGGGCTGAATTTCGGTAGGACCTGCAGTAAATTCCAATCATGGAGGGTTTCACCAACCCTGAGGATTTGGATTTACTCAATTGTGAAAAATCATGGACTTTGCTTCGGTTTGTTTCACTTCGTTTTTCAGAAGCAATGATGTGGAGAAAACTTGGACCCAAACTTGCCCAGTCTCCATGAAAACGGCACAGAATTCACCGATCTGCCATGGTCTGCAATGAAATTGGTGTTTCTCAATGTTAGTAATGGTGATTTATATGGATTATATGGTTTATATATATATATAGCTGGTTGGTGGTATCCCCTCTGAAAAATGATGGAGTTCGTCAGTTGGGATGATTTTTCCATTGATTGAAACCACCAACCAGAAACCATTGCTTTCCCAATGAAAGATGACCAATAGAGATCACTAGAATGGATGATACTACCCTCTGGTTATGTCAACAGTTTGCTATGGAAAATTGCCATAGAAATAGTGGATTTACCCATTGAAAATGGTGGATCTGTCCATCGTTTTTTGTATGTTTACCAGAGGGTAATTATTAATATCCCATTATAATCCCATTATCACCCCATTCATATCCATGATTATTCCATTATTATCCACTATAGCACTATATCTTAATCCTATGGTGATAAGTAACCGATAGAAGGGATGGGTAAATCATCATTAATCACCATTGATCACCATGAACTATCCTTATTAAGCACTATTAACATCTAGTAACATCTATTAACCATTATTAATATCACCATTACTATTATTTCCATGACATTCCCATGATATTCCCATGATATTCCCCCAAAATTGCTGGGATTTATGGAGATCTTGAGGGATGAGAACTTGAGGTCTCTCAGCCATGACTTAGAGCTCCAACTCTCCAACCAGTTTTTTTCACAGTTGACCCATCTGGATCGGCCACTCAGAGACCCTCATAGGAGTAGAACCTGGGAGAATTTCAGCCATGGAAAAGGGTGGCCCCTTTTGTGAACTACCCGGTAGACTCCGCAGAAGAGGACCTTAGACTAAGTAACTAAACCCAGGGAAATGGCCAGAAAAGAACTCATGGGCTCTGTAGCAACAATTTGGTCATGATGTTTTCACTGCCAGAAATGGGGATGCAATGTGGGCAAAACAAAGAAAAGGGTGTGGTGTGGAGTTTTCTACTCCGAAAATATGATTGAAACCAAGCGAAGTGGTGTGTTTCCTCGGAGTCACAACGACAGTGTACCGCTAGAGTGGTCCTCAATCTTACGAAAACCGCCACATTTCAATCGATGCGTTCTACCACTTTAAAAACAAATTGCAAGGACGTACAAAGACACTGGGTCTAGATGTATTTCAGAAGTTGACGTTTTGGTTCGATTCTTTAATTGGACATAGGATATATTTCTAGATAAATCTATATAACCAAAACCATGATTTCAATGGACATGGCACTGAGATAGATCCCAGAACAATTGACAACTTATGGCCATGGGAATCGTTGGGAAATTTGCTGAAGCATTGGTTAGACATACCCTATGTATCTATCAATTAAAACATAGATAGATAGATAGATAGATAGGTAGATGGGTAGATAGGTAGATAGGTAGATAGGTAGATAGGTAGATAGGTAGATAGGTAGATAGGTAGATAGGTAGATAGATAGGTAGGTAGGTAGATAGATAGATAGATAGATATAGTTAAATATAGTTAAATATAGATATAGATAAATAGATAAATAGATAAATAGATAAATAAATAAATAGATATAATATACATATAGATAGATCAATATACCCCTAGAATCATCTAGATATAAGCAAACACATATAGATATAGCTAGATCGTGAAATAAATAGTTAGATACATATATATATATATACATATACACATATAGATATGCACATGATATGTAGATCTATTAGATATAGATATATTATATAAATATAATGCGGGTAAAGCAATAATAAACCATCCCCCAAATGGCCACAAATAGGTGGTCTAAACCATTACCAAATGGGTGGTTTAAGACTTTGTTTTACCCACATTATTAGATATAGATAAATAGATAGATAACTTGATAGATAGACAAATAGATAGATATATATTCGTTAGATATTACCCTCTGGTAAACTAACATAGCTATTGAAAATTGTCATTTACAGTGAGTTTTCCTATTAAAAATGGTGATTTTCCATAGCCATGTTAGTTTACCAGAGGGTACACTTCCCATTTTTTCCCAACTTTCACCTGTGCCAAGCCACAGGAACCCCAGCGATGCCAACAGGCTGGCGCCCGCCAGGACGGGGGCCTCGGTGTTAAAAAATTGGGATTTCATGAGCCAAAACGGAAATTTTTCAGCAGCAAACATCGGGGCTTTTTTTCAGCCAAAAACATGGGATTCAACCATTGAAAAAAGTGGGGCGTTATGAAAAACAATGGTTTAATAGGATTAAAACAATGATTATGCCACCATATTATTCAACCATCGGATGTTAGCATAGAAAATTAAAAAAACATGGTGGTTTTTGATAGGGATATCCGATATGATTTTTTGACATGATAGGATATATAATCTAGATGTAATGAGATTAAATTTCCCTCAATGCAAGAATCATGAGCAATCATCCAGACCACCTTTGAAATCTATTTACATCAATTTTGAACCTAGCTAAGACTTATTAGTCTTCAAAAAATGTGGTATAAAACATAAAAAAGGATATCATGAGATATAATGTGATATAGATCATATGGCAGAATAATACTGGTAAAATCGACTAACAAGAGTTTGGTGGTATAGTGGGATATAACGGGATGGAACATGGAGATCATGGAAGTAAATAGGCTCTATATATACATATGTATATATATATATACACGGTATGAGTATATATGTATATGTATGCACAGGACGGGTCGTTCGCCGTCGGTGCAAAGGCTACCAAGCGCAAGTGCATCGGGCAGATTGAGCATCATCTGCACATGCCATGGTTGATCCACAGAGCCAGCAAATGAAGCGACCATGAACTTTGGAGGGAAGTAAGCAGTAATGTCGTTCCAAAAAAGTCCGTGCTTGCTTTTGCGTCAGCCAAATCGATGTCTGAGGTCGAAGCACTGTATTGCAGCTTCAACTTGTCACGGAATCTACTGTTGATCTCTTTGTTATACCCATATGGCCCATATGTCTTTGCAGCTCTATCACCGTGCAAATCTCTTCTGGCAGCCGGTCTTTTCAACTTGCCTTTTTTGCAACGTGCAGGACACATGCACGGCACAACGAAAGCATGGAATCACGGTAAGAGAGTTTGAGAAGATATATGATCTGCGATGGAAATTCGAACAAGGTTTGTCCAGCAAGCAATGAAGTCTGTCTCTACATATGATATTCATGTGGACTTAGAGGTACATATCATATTCAATATATCATATCCCACAGCCCGGGGAGACAACCCACACCCTCCCCAACGTAGCATCAAGAGCGTCTTCGAATTCTACAGAGAAGGTTTTAACCGATTGAACGTTATTGCCCCACCCCACCCGACCCCCCCAACCCCCCCGTCCCAGCACGGCAGTCACGTAGCGTCATCAAACAGCCACAACGAGCAAAAAAAGAAACTAGCCCAATTCCGAACTGAAATGCGGCAAAGTCCATTTCGCGCCACAAAACAAAGGTAAAATGGGCACGTCAACTGCTGTCTGCCGACGGCGAACCTCCCGGTCGTATATATATATATAACCAGCAACGTGTGGTATTTGGGTATATTATGGGTTGTAAAGAACCATTCATTAATGGCCACTAAAGAAAAGGGAACATGATGATTATGCAAAATCAGATGATGGAATCGGGCATCCAATGTTCAGACAAGCGCATATAACCCCTTCCAACTGGTGTTTCTTTAGCTTTAAGAACTGGTACTATATAATGAATTATTGATATGACGTGCATTCGATATCTTCCAAATGATATCAGTTACCTTACATGTTCATCTTTACACCTCCCATATGAAACGCTCGTGGGGTGTATTGCGTCTGGTCATTTTGCAGGCCCAAATACTGTAGCGGCGGATTTAATATTATGTGGAAGTGATTATAAAGAAACAATGATTACGTGAATGATATGGAGTATACTGGTGGCTGGGCCACCCTTGAGACAAATACATGTCACGTGGGGGTCATCATATTCCACATGCGAGACGGAGCATATTTAAACCCCGGAGCAAGTGTTATTATGAGTGCAAGGGCATTCATGGAGTGTAAGAAATGGGGGTAAAACTTCGTTTTGACCCTAGTGAGTTCATTGCCAGAGTAGATTCGTAGATTTTCGGGATCCAATATATATAATTATATATATATAGGTCGTATATCCAATTAAAAAGAATAGTTGCTGAAACAATGTCAACCCTAGCCGTCAAACGCTTGTTCTGTAGATGTTCTCGTCTCTGTCTTGCTGGAAATTGTCATATTATCATATGAGCTGGCACTCGTGGTAGGCCAAATGTTAGCATTGGCGCTGGAAAGACAGTGGATGTTGAACTCCTAACTCTTAGGTGGTATATTCCCTCCACATTCATGTTGCTAACATGCTACTTTTTTGGTGGTGAACTCCAATCTTTCCCCGTTTAATTCCACAATTTTTGGCGGTAAAGGCTACCCAGGCAAGAATCCTATTTTCGGTGGCAAAAAATCCAAATGTTAGTTGGTGAAATATATGTCTTTTCCTGCTAAAATCCGATGTTTCACCAGTTAATCAAACTTTAACAAGTTTTATAAAAATCCATAATTTTCCCGCCACAAAATATAAACATGGACCATCTTAGATGCCCTTCAAAAAAAATCTTAGCTGGTGAACGTAGATAATCCCATTGATACCACACAGCGGACGGCGATCAATCTGAGCACTCACATCCCTGGCCATGTTGGCGGGAGAATGACGCTTGAAACTGGTTGCAAATGAATTATTCGACAAAAGCTATACATATGAATCCCATTGATACCAAAAGACTAAAGGATTAGTTTCTACCCATCCAAGATTAACCGAGAATTTCCAAATGATTAATCATTCGATGGGTAAAATCCATAACTTTGATTTCCAAATAATATAATAATGACTAAAAAGCATCCAGTAAAATCCCAATTTTTTGTGGCAAAATCCGATGTTTCACTGGCGCTGGGTCACCCGGGCGCCCGCCGCGGTAGCTACAGTCCAGAGGTGATGCCCCAAGCGAAGAGCACAGGCCTGGCAGGAGCAGCTTACCGAGAAACACATGAACATTTTTTGGAACAAACATGAACAAATTGGGTATGGTATGTTAGCATATATTCTTGAAAATAGCATGTTAGCAAATATTTTTGAAAATAACGTGTCAGCAACATTCATAATGCACATTCATGCTGATGAACAAACTTATTTATGATATGTTTGGTATGAACAATTTTGGTATGATATGTTTGGGGACCCCCATCAAACATTAGGATATCAAAGGAATGTAACCAATAGGGAATCACCAGCAAACAATGGGATATAATGGGGAGATCATGGGGATATAATTGATCAATTGAGAACATATTTAGTCCCTTCCCCATAATACTAAACACCCCCTAGAAACCATGGTTTAGTAGGGTTTACTTCCCCTTAGATATGATATTCTGTATATATTTGGAGGTTTCCTAAATTGGTGGTGCCCCTAAAGCAATTTCTTTGGGGAGAATTTTTTCCATTTATTAAACACTATCCAGCTATTGGGGATCCCCCATTTGTGGAACAGAAGAGGCGCACACCATTGCATGCTCTCTGATGGAAGACCCCATTTATGATATGTGTAATATCCAAAAAAACTATCTATATATACAATATGTTATTCACAATATGTTTGACGTTATATTTTTTGTAGACAATGCGTTATTTGGGTTGAAGATGGGTACTTTCAAAATTGAGATCGGTAAAGAAGTGACGCTCATCACACAAGTGAATCTGTAGCAAGTACAGAAAAATGGTAATTACGTGCATGTGGATATCATGTGGCTCAGACGAGAGGGGTCGGACCCTTTTCCTATGATTATTATGTTCGTGGCTTTGTTAAAGCTATATACATATAAATAAATAAATACATATACATATACATAAATATGTATGTATATATGTATCATGCATCATCGACTTGTTGCAAGATAGGTGGGTGCAAGTATTTTTGGTCGCAGAAAACATTCATTGTTCCTGAGAGTTTATTGAGCGTCATCTATGAGAGGTTGAACCACCATATTACGTCCTGATGTCTGTTGGCAACATGTCCTATATTTGGCATGTTTGTTGTTGGTGCTCCTCTGCTTTTGTTGATTTCATTCCAGATTCGTGCTAAAACAAACAACATCTCCCTGTTGACAATGATCTTTCTTCATGAAATATTCCCATGATTTCTCAGCAGCCACTGCCTCCTGTGTTGCATCCATGTTGAAAAAAGGCTGGTGGGACTTGCACCATCCACTGCAATCCTGCGCCAGAAACTTTCAGCCTTCGGTTTCCAGTTTGGCTGGGGGCCTGTCAGAAAATTCTAAGCCACCAATTGCTGGGCTCTGGAATCGCTTGTTTTCAAGTGTTGACTGTCCAAAACTGTATGTATGGTGATCTCCATGTGTATTTCTGACTGACATCATATCATACGATTTTTCCGTGGTGACTTTCAATTTCAACGACTTTCTGGTAAGTAAAGTCTTGGACCCCGAATATAAATTTAACCTGGGTGTGACGGACATTTGTCTCCAAAAAATCACATGAAGCTGGTGGTGAAATTAGCTAATCACGCCCGACAGCTGATCCTTGTTGTTTCTGCAGGTGATTCATGATACCAAGCCCTTTCAGATTGCGGAGGATTATGACCTCGTTGTTTGAGATGGATTCCATTTTTAAAGGCCGCGGAGGATAGCCGGATACCCGTCGACCTTGGGTCGTAAGCACAACCCCCTTGGGTTCTTTCCAGTTGGTGAATCCCATGGCGACGTCCCGACATTATTGTTCGATGATGAAAAATCCCCATTTATCTGAACATAACCCGAAAAATTAATGGATTGCAAAAAAACATCACAAATTCTACTTTCGAAAAGCAACATGTCGGGGCTAGAAAGCCCATTTCCAATCACTTACTTGTTTTCCATTTGCAACCAAATCCATTAAGTTGAAAATTAATTATACTTACTTTCCAATGACTTACTTTCCATTCATTACTTACCCACATTATAGTTCTATTGATAATATTCCATTATGGTCCCATTATGGTTCCATTATTTTCCATTGGGGAAAGGTTTACCCCATGATAACACCAATTGAAGATGAAACATTACGCCATTTCCAAACTCCCGGGGTGAGTTTGACGCGGGTCCAGTTCATACTCCATCACCTGGGGCGGATGTCGTGCTGGTGCTGGGACTGTGAGTGGGGCCCAACGACGAGTTATTTCAATGGACATATTGTATTAGGAATGTGAAAACTAACTCCTATAAATAGTTGGAGAAATATCTCATGAAATAAGATGATATATAAGCCCATCAAAATAACATGTTACAACTGTTGCTTGGGCTTTATTTCTGTAGTTATCTACCAGTAGTACCGCACAAGGCGGTGGCGGAAGTTTCAGAATAGGAAACCTATAGGAGACGTTGGTTGTTGTGAATCACGGATGGCAGAGCGAATCCACTGATTGACCGAAAAGTGGTTG
>Ga0126342_10014006_pt1 | contig 14175 bp, 12 predicted proteins | sample Cyp1metagenome_FD_92528 | JGI IMG/M metagenome (GOLD analysis project Ga0126342, IMG submission 92528) | Coral microbial communities from Lord Howe Island, Old Settlement Bay, Australia - Cyphastrea 1 metagenome | ecosystem: Host-associated > Invertebrates > Cnidaria > Coral ...
ATATATACATACATTTATATATATATATACATATACATACATATACATATACATATAACTACATATATATATATACATACATACATTACATTTCATTACACTACACTACACTACATTACATTACATTGCATTACATTACATTATATTATGTATATGTATATATATGATGGTTGAGAGTCCTACATTTTCGTAGTATTTCCCTCTGTAAGGATGCGAAGAACTGCGAAGAACATGGGATGGTGCGAGCAGGAAGGCAGGAATAGCAGCCGCTGATGCTACTGGCTGCCCCGAAACACGGTCAGGCTCTACCAAACCCGTCCCCAGGATTTCTTGGCCTATCAAAGGTGGAAGATTGATGTGATGCGAGTGCGCCTGAAGTCAGATTGCGGAGTGCAATGCCATGATGCAAAATATCTGCGGTCATATTCATTTGCAAAACACTTAGAATCAATGAGGTGAGTACTGTAACCCATGTGGGCAGTAGGGCTCATATTCATGCTGTCTTTTAATCATACAGAATAAGCACCGATGATCACCGATGTATTTCCGGCAGTGCTCCTTTGGCTGACAGCTTATCTCAGAATGGCTCAGTATTCAACCCATGGAGATGAACCCAGGATGATCAGCGAAAACTGGTCCTACCTGTTCCTACACCAGCCAGGTACGCATCTGGTGGGAAAATGATTCTCTTTATACATGTATAATATACCCGTAAAAGTATCATTATTTCTTATACATAAATATATATATATATATATATATGTATATACACATATATATACACATACATAGCAAGTTCAGTATGTCCTCTATACACTATATATATATTATGTGTCTACACAATAATATCCTTAACAAATCCTGTATGGAATGTGTACTTACGATCCCTCCACAACTCAACTTTTGCCTAGTTTTGACATCCCTCCAAGCAGCATCAACCCTGCCGTGAGTCTGGGGCTGGAATCCTCCAACAATTTGCAATTCTTACCGTCAAACAGTTAGTTGGGGGGATGGCAACGCCCATAAATAAACAAATCATTTCCGTTAAAACCATAGATAAGCCCATAAATCACAAATGGATATAAATCATATATGGCAGTGTGTCAAAACCTTGTACCCCTGGTGAACATCAAAATAGCTGGTAAATGGATGTTCATCCCACTAAAAATGGTGTTAATAGGTATTGATCCATACCCATATATAAATATCCAATCAGATCTCAATGGCAAGTGTTGCCCCACACAACTTCCATGGATCCAAGACACGCCCGTGTTCGCCAGGTCCGGCCTTGGAGGTTGCAAACACGACAATACATTTGCTACTCATTGGACATGTAACTATACATATACAGTATACAGTATATCTAAGAATCTAATATATATATATATACACATACATATATATAATTATAGTAAGATACATAATATATATATAACGTCATATATGTATAATTATATATATATATATATATTACATCAGATATAGTAATATTATATAATATATAATCCTGAGGTGAAAAAGGGGAATTCGAACATTTGAATGTGTCTGAAATTTGGGGATAGCCATAATTGGTAATCTTGGTGGAACATCTTCTAAGAACGGGGGATGACAAGACCCAATTCCAACACATTCCAACCATAGCATGTTACTCCATCACACTAAAAACTCTCAAAATCATCCAAAAACAGATTCCCGGAACCCAATCATCACAGGACCTTATTTCCACCCAGTTTAGGTATGTTTAGGTGCCATTGTTTCCTATCATCTTCCTCCAGGGACAATCGTCGTAAATCTCCATTGTGATTGCTTCAGATCCGACACTATACAAGTGTTGCTTAAAAATCTCTGCACTTCTTGGTCAGACGCATAGATTTGTCGCTTCACTTCCTTGTTTTGTTGGATACAGTAAATGCTTGGTATTTATTGTTGCTGCCGTTGCTTTTTGTTTTTGTTAATTAGATTAGTTGTTGTTTTTTTCGGATTCTCTGTTTCAAAGAACCAACATGAAACGAGACCCCGACATGCCGAGTGGAAAATCTACGTAGCAGGGCAGGACGCCTGAGTCAAGTCGTTGGGGTAAGGGGTGGTTGAAAGCTATACCAGTCAGCAACTGGCTTGTGTCTGTCATGAACTACTATATAGGCATGGCTACCCGTTTTTATACTATATCATATACATATATATATATACATATTGATATATAATAATAAGTATATATGTATGTATATATATATGGGTAAATTATAATATTTCACTACCCTGAATTAAGGCCATTTTGGGATGATTCCCCTTAGTAACCATGATTCCAGGGCTCGGTCGCGACGTGAGGTCGTTATAATTTACCCAGATATATACCATCTGGTTATTTAACATAGCCATGGAAAATCACCATTTTTAATAGGTAAACCATCTATTTCTATGGGCCATCTATACCATGGCTATGTCAGCCATAACCATAGGGTAATACCATGTAATACCTCTAAAAACCACCAACAGGACATACTTTAAAAGTGCTTTGAAAATATCGTGACATGGCCACAGATTTCCATCGTCATCGCCTGGATGAACCAAGGTCTCGTCCTTCACCTGAGATCCCAGGGGCGCAAAGAGGTGCTGCACATAGGACCCGTTAATAACCATGGTTAATGGCTATATATATATATGTATGGCATTTAATGGCATTTAATGGCATTTAATGGCATTTAATGGCTATCCAAAAATGGAGGTGAATGGCGTTAATGAAGCCAAATTAACCTATGTTAACCTATCAAAAAGTATTATATGGAACAAAGAAAAATGGATGAGACCAACTATAATGGCTACTGTATCATGGCTATCAAGAATGAAGCCAAGAATCCAAGAAGCTTCGATTCAAACCTGGATGTTCATTACCCATATATTGCCCATATAAACTACATTCATGGCTATCCATGTATCAACATTTGTACATATATATATATATATATACATATATGTATGCATATGAATCAGGATCTATATTCTTAAGTAATTAATCATCCGACACCAATGGAACATATGTTTCCAATTTGATATCATGTATAACTATAGTTGCAAGACTTGAATTATTATTATTTGTTCACGCTGTTTGTTGGTCCATCTTTGAAATATTGTGGTTTAATTTATTGTTTGTCTATTTTTTTGAATTTGATCAATGCAGTTAAAGAGAAGCGCCCCGCTGGAATACATCGAGAATAATCGAGAGAATGCATATCCTGAAAAATCGGCTTACTGAGCAGGTCCGAAACAGGCCATGATTGTCAATCCTGATTTCAGGCGAAACATACCTTTTTTTGTCACTTTCCAATCTGCTAAGCCATCTAAAAACCATTCATGTACCATTTCATATACCAAATACCAAATCTCGACACAACCCCAAATCTTGTGTTGGCCTGATTTCTTGGGATTCAGTGGGCGAAATGGGTCAACTCCAGAGAGTTGTCGGAGGTATGGCCAAATTTGGTCATGTCATATTTCATTTTCACTGTATATATATAAATATAGAAACACCCAAACAATTACGAAAAAAGGATAGAGAAGTCATTTACCACTAGTTCAGTAGTAGTAACTGTTCACATATGTTCGCATCTTTTCATATTTTTTCCTTTTTTGGGGTTTGCAACATCATAGCTCCAACTTTTTTCGGGCCCATTTGGTGGCCCAGCATGGCTTCGTGAAAACCTAGGCTCTCGGACCATCTCGGCATCGGACCTGCTAGGCGTTCAAAATGCCCTCGTTTTGCCGCATCATGAAATACCAGTTGATTCATAGGTTTCCCCACTATGGGTATCATAATCACCAAGAAGCTAGGTAGTACCAAATCAAGCAATAGGAGGATTTTTCCAAGTAACCAATAGTAATCCCACTATGGATAGTTCCATGAACCAATCAACCACGTGATTTTTTACTGGCTTAGGTGACCCTGGAATGATTTTCGCTACCCTCATAGGGTGTCAAACGTGGCTGGCCCGGAAATCCGCAACGAACGATGGGCAATTTTCATCATTTTTCCAATGAGGGAAATCCATGTAAATCCATGGCAATCAACCATCCCCAATTCTGGTTGGTTAACCTCCTATTGGTTGATTTGGTACTACCAAACTAACTATTAATGGAACTATCCATAGTGGGATTATGATACTATTGGTTAATGTTGGTTAATGTTGGTGGTACCCCTAAAAAAGGGATGATGAACATATATGAAAATATTGATTCATCATATCCCTCACACGGTTGGTGAATGGGATGGTTGAGCAATATTTGAGCTTACCGTTCATGTGAACCTGCCCAAAGCTGAGATTTCAATCAGTTCCATCGAGCAATGGATATCAAATGGGGGATTGCAGGGCGAGTGGATCATGACAATGTCTACTGCGAGGTTGCCAAGGTGCTCCGGTTCAAAGCCTCGGGCTATAAATCAACAATCATGGCTACAGTATTGATTATGGCCCCTTTTAGAGTGATTGATCCCAGCTCAGAGGGCCATTTCAGCTTCTAAAAAAACTGAGTCAGACTCTGACGATCAGACATGGCCATGATAATCTCAACGATCAACATGGACACAACATGATTTAATGCAGGCTGCGATGGTAGATGCTCGACTCACCTAGGTCCTAGGTATGTGATATACACTGAACCTCTTGAGAACTCATTGACCACCTCAGCAACTAGCCCTGGTGAGCCTCCTTAAAAAACGCACTCAGCAAAATGAAGTTCCCGGATAATTATATTTCCATCATAATTCATACACACTTTGTAAATATATATATATATATATATGAATATGAAATATAATATGAATATATGTGTATATACCCCAATATATCTGGATAAATCAGACTAATCAATCTACCAGCTTGAGATATGGCCATTGAAGGGGACACTACGAGAGTTCCACTTCCTAACCATCATTTACACATCTCCACTTGAACCAGCTGGGTCTCAATAGCTGGGATCTAAGTTTCCGTGCACCGGCTGGGCCTTGGGAGGTCGTTGTGTCCTATATTTCTTTGAAGAGACATTACTTCGGGCACGGAGGGGTTCCTGTAAAAGTTCCTTTCATCCAATGTTCAACCAATTCGTTGACAATCGAATGCGTGGTTTCTCCAATATGAGCAAGCATTTGTTGTGGAATCAGCTATGGGTCGCTGTAAACAATCGAAATTATTCAGCTTCAGAATGGTTTAGATAAGTTTAGATAACTATAATTATATACTATAATTACCTTGAGTTCCTCCAACTGCCAGTCTGAAGGTGACCCTCGCCAAAGTTCTGAAAAGACTGACGCCTGCTACCTCCGCTGAGCGCCGTGCATCGCACACAGGGCCGCCAAAGGCCATCAAGGTGTGGCCGCTGAGTCTATGCTTTGACCAGAAGTGTTTGAAACCACCAGCCTGTCGTGAGCTATTTTCGGCAAATTTTCTCCGTAACTGCTTAGCTTCCTGCGGTTTGCTGAAATGATAGTCACGTGAAGCCCATAGTACTTGGATACTCCCTTTCCAACAACTCAGTAAATCACATGCAAATGCAAGTCCAAAAATCATGTGATTGACATTTGATGAGCAAATTGTGTTTAGGGAAACAAACACCTCAAAATCATGTCCCGTCGTTCCATGGCTGTCATGATCAGCTGCGGAACACATACTCAACACCAGCAACTCAAAGGAGCCTCATCTCTTACCATAGAGATACCTCCCAAAAAATGATTTCTGGATAGATAGCACATGATAGCACATGATATCACATGATAATGGTCCAAAAATAATTGTATATGATATATGACATATGGTAATACAAAATTGATTTCTGGATAGATAGCACATGATATCACATGATAATGGTCCAAAAATAATTGTATATGATATATGATATATGGTAATACAAAATTGGTTTCTGGATAGATAGCGCATGATATCACATGATAATGGTCCAAAAATAATTGTATATGATATATGATATATGGTAATACATAATGCAGTATTCTTCCATAGGACATGCTAAAAATATCTAGAAACAAAACCATCACCCCTAACCTATACTTTTACTCCATGAACTGGTCATGATGTCATGATCATGGGTAAAAAAATGTCATCTGCAAAACATGTGGTGAAATACGGCCTCGAACGCTGACATGGAATCCTCAAAATGACATTCACTCAGAACAGACTCATTTTCTAGGACCCCAATGATTTGGATGTTTAAAATCTTGGATTTGGAGGTTTGAAGTCTTGGTTCATGAAAATGAAGTGCGATAACATCATATGCAGAGAGACAAAAAATGGTGGTCATCTTGACATTCTATTCTTGGAGGTCATACCATTACTTTAAAAGATACCCATCTACTCAACTTTAACGTCGCATCTGAGATGCAGTAACCCACCAAAAAATCCCAAAGAAGTGTGAAATTCATCGAATTTCCCTATACTTTTGCCATGATTTTGGTGAGAATTTCCTCTATCGACATATTCTTTTCTTCGAACATCACCCAGGTTTTCCCATCCCAGGCACCGTGTCCGTTTCTGAACAAGGTCGCCAGACGGGCGTGACGTCAGAGTCATCGCTCCCTGTCGAGTTGTGGATGTCGTTTCGGGCACTTTGGATGACTTTGGAGAATCTTTGCGGAGTTTTTCATCAACTATTTAGCCATCAACTATTGGAAAAACTATCCATCAACTAGTTTAGGTGAATTTCCACGAATAGTTGATTTAGCCATCAACATCCAACAACTATTGGTTCATCTTCGTTGGAGATCACATGAGATCACCATTGCTTCAAGTCTCGTTACGTTCAGATTCTGAAGATTTCTGAAGAACAATGTCAGTGGCTTCAATGCCCTGCAGATATTATGAGTCTGGGTCCAGACATCTCAAAACATTCAAGTTTACAGGTACTCAAATTTGACCTCCCAAAAAAAAAACTTGTGAACCCACTGGTAAACATACAATTTTTATAGTGCTAGCAGTTGATAGTAGTTGCACCTCGAAATGGCTTGTAACATGGGGAATTTCCGTTCCCGCTTTTCAATCAGCCCATCCTCAAACCCTGAGGCCCAAGACATGGAGAGCAGGTCAAGGAATCCTTTGAGTAGCGCGTGGATGGCGTGGTCATGTCTTCCTGCCGATGATTTGGGACGTGGATGCCGGTGTATTTCAATCTGAGATGACCCCATTGGCTGTTGAAATATGGCAGAATCTTTTGTCCTTGATCTTACCCTCTGGTGATTTAACATAGCCATGGGAAATGGCCCATTTATAGTGGATTTTCCCATTAAACATGGTGATTTTCCATAGCTATGTTAGTTTACCAGAGGGTAATATGAAAATTGCAAGTTTCACGTCTCTCAGGAGGTGGGATTCGCAGTCTACACTGAATGGTGCTGAATGATAAACCATAAACCTCTATGGATGCAACTGGTAGTAACGTGGCAGTATTGTGTACAGTAACACCAAACAACATAGGACAAAAACAACAAAACCCAAACTATAGAATCTATAGAAACACAATTTCAGTGAAATTTCAAAGTTCCTTTTTTTCAGGCGTTACTCAACAGTCTTGTTAGCTTTCTGTATGTCAGCAGTGCCTGGTCATACATCCAAGGCTTTGATGAACCTCAGCAGTGTCCAGAAAAGAAGTCGACCAAATGGTGTCACAAGATTGACAAGAAAACATGCATGCATATACACTATATATATGTATGTATGCGGTTATACAATATTATTATATATATAATATACATATTATACATATATATATACTATTAATATCATACTATAATATACTATATATCCATGCTATTTCCAATCAATGACAGTAAAGAGATGGCATCGAGTAGATATGGGTTCTATGGTGGAAGACCCAAATCCATCCAAATCCTGGATGTCCGGAAGTGCCAATGGTCAGGTTGATGACATCATGTTTCGATGTTTCAGCATCCCTTTAGAAAAGCTCCATATGTTCAATGATGTTCATACATGTTCAACTTCAATGCGCTGTCCATCTTCGAAGTCTTCAAACCGTCCACTGAAAACGGCCCTTTTTCAAAAACCGCTCCCCAGTTATCTCCCAAGGCTCCAACTGTCGCCCATCCCTCGTGGCAAACCGCAAATGCTGAAGAATGCCTGGAGTTCATCACTATCATCATCATCATCATCATCATCATCCCAATCGAAGACCCCAGCAACGTCATGACGAAATTCCCTAGGAAAATGGAGGTTTTAATGGGAAAACCATAGGAAAACCATAGGGAAATGGAGGTTTACCCTCTGGTAATGACTAACATAGCTATGGACAATGGCCCAGTTACTGTTGATTTACCGAACTTAAAAGTGGTGATGTTCAATAGTTATGTTAGTTTACCAGAGGGTATTATTTTTCGATTTTTAACCACCAATCATATCCCATCATTTAACCTTTATCTGATGCGACGCAACTCGCAACTGTGTACTTGGGAGTATCTGGAGGCCATTCTCCTGACCACGCCTGGACAGGCTACAAGTGTGGATCGCTAGGAATCAGATTCCATCTACGTGCTTGGCTTGGCCATGTCACGATAACTTCTCTTGATAAAGCTGGAAACCCAAACATTCCAGCATATTCCAGCAGCTCTACGGTTCATATCTTGAACCATATTCAAGCAACAACCATATGCCGTGGTGACAGCCCTCTATGGTTATGTGAACTCTTCAAGTGACGCCGAGTCACCGTGGTTCAAAGGCCCAGATCCCGCGCGGACCGCGTGACGATGACAGCGGTGACAGCGGTGTGTCAGCGGTGACAGCTTTGATCCTAAAAATCTGCGACGGTGGCGATGCGTTAAAACCGCAGCCGAGAATGGTTACTGTAGGCACTATTCTACCGGTACAAGATGGGGAGTTGATATAGAGGGTATAGGAGGGTTTTTGGGAGGGTATGAATCATGGCATGTCAATGCATGTCAATGTCCGTCATGATATGGGAATACCATTGATCACTTCCCGCACGGTTGTTGTTGATATGCGAATTTTTGGTTGCTTGAGACTGTTGCTGTTTGAACTGAATCCCCATCATTCTTACTGTAAATATACATTATATCAGATTATAATGGTTTATAATGATATATAATGATGCACATACCGTCACAAACATAGACCCTGAAGACTCTCCATCTTTGGAGTAAATTGATCTGCCTTCTCTATTTGGGTCTGTGTAGGTTGGATGGTAAAAGTATAAAGAACAAACACCGAGAATGTTGCTACAATTAATAGTGCTGGACCAAGGCCTGAAGAGTCTAGAGTTAGACTTTTAAGTAGGATAATAATGGATAGTATGGGATAGGATATGATAATAGTATTTTCATATACTTTCCACCCATGGCAACCAAGGGGGTGGCGCGATTCTATTTCAACACGACTGCTGAAAAGCGGGCATCCATCGCTGAAGTTCTCCCAAAAAAGGTGAGCTCGGTACCAGTCGCAGCTGAAGTTGCCTGAAATATAGGACAGTTGCACATGTTCATGATTATTGTGATGATGACATTTATATGTATATATAAATATAATTGTATATATAGATATATACATATAATTATTATCAACTATTACTATTCTTATGTTGATTCTTAATGATGATTCTCATCATGGCGGGTCACTTTCTATAATATTCATACATGACTTTCCAGGATTTGTCGTCACCATGCCCAGCGGCTCCACCTCTTTCTTCCACATCCGCGAGTTTCTCAATGGAAAATCCGATCGTTCAACAGCGCCAGCTCAGATTCCGAGAGTTGGACCCTTCTTGAACCTGGGACGGCATGCGGCAGATTTCCAGATCCTTCGATCCTAAAACAGCGCAGGAGATGGGCATGGGCATATATATATATATAATGCTAAGTAATTAGATGCATGGGTCAAAACTTAAGGATCAAAGAACCGAAACTGTTGCTTGTTTCGAATCGGAAACCCATTCCATCTCGCAATCCAAGACTCGACCCATTTTGCGTGCTTGGTGACCCAGTCCAATTTTGCCGGTCCCGGCCCTTCGTTCGCACCAAGACACTGCAACCAGGCAGACACAAACAGACCCAGCACGGTGATTGGAACCTTGGAGCACCGGAATCCGACAACTGTTCCTGTGAGACATGAAATCCGGGAATATGATGCTTGAAAAAAGTAGGACGGAGGTGCTAGGATTTTGATGACTTTTGTACTCCTGAATAAGGCTGAATTCAGAAACACGTCGATTGCACTGAGATCTTCCATATCTTCTGACGAGTTGTTTCTCGTGTCATGGTGTGTCCAAGACTTGGGAAACCCCTCTAAGAAATCTACATCATCCATAAACACCCATGGGTCTCGCTGAAAAGATGCGCCATTTGAAGACTTGGTTTAAAGGAATGGTGATACCATGATTCCTCAAAATATACCCAACTCAACTCATCCCATGCTTGTGATATTGTGTCATGTCATTGTTCATCATCAACAACCTTTCATTGATTTAAGTAAGCGGCTTGATATTTCATACTACCATGCACAATATTCCATATTTTCATATCTAGATCCATATCTATCAACCATATCTATCAACCATATCTATCAACCATATCTATCAACCATATCTATCAACCATATCATAATGGTTCATTATCATTAATTATCCATATCTATCACCTTGCCATCAACCTACATTTGCTGACACCTACACCATCGACTCATATATCAATCGCCAGCCTATCCAGGTTTATCGCCCTAAAACAGCACCATAACTTGGGCTATACACCGTTTTCAGATACACACACATAATTATTAGGAATTTTTTTTAAAAAAAAAAATCTGATAATTTGTTCAGATATCCATTTCTTTCAAATCAAATTTGTGATATCCAGAATTATCATGATATTCTGACAAATATGTTTTCCGTCAATGTCAAATTTGATAAAACCCAACTGATCCATCCAAGTCCGGGAGTCCTGACAGTTCCCAGCACGATGCCCAACATCAAGGCCTCCACCTGCGGCATGGCAACTTTGTTTCAGGAACCTGTGCCAACCACAAAAAGAAACAAAAACAATTAACAATTGCATTGTGGTGTGTACATTTCTATGTATATATATATATTATTTTATTAATAAGAATAAATAATACGATATGATATTATATTATAATATATTGAATTATGTAATATTTAAAAAATATAATATATTAAATATGTTATATTATATTAATTATATTATGTTATATTGTATCAAATTATCATATATATATATATGAGTGGATTTGACGTTTCGATCTTTTTTCGAGTTGATACATACACGCTAATATAGATATACAAAAGTTGTAACGTGCTGGGATATACAATGAACAACACTATTGATTTGGGTTTGTCTGAACAAAGAGTGCCCGGGTTTGGGTCAAAAACATCAACCTCAAGAAATTGGTACCTACCCGCTACCCCAATTTGGAATATATGTAAATATATTTATACATATATATATATAGTTAAATATAATGGGTTTGAAAAATGTATACATATATATATACATATACATATATGATATATAAATATAAATACATATGATACACATATATATATATGTATAAACATATTTAAATACATATGATACATATAAATATATATATATATATATTAGATCTATACACAGCCAAAACTATGATGTGGCTTTGCCTGAACATCAACCTTCCCAACAGCTCTCCCCGGCGCCGTGGCAGACACGTTGAGCGAGGAACCTCGGCCGAGTCACGGAAGATCCGCCCTCCATTTTGACCAGGGCACCGTGCTTTTGATCATGTTTGGTCCATATAGAATCATATAGCACATAGTCATATATTATTGTTATTATTATTATTGTTATTATTATTACTATATATGTAAAATATATATATATATATTATACAATTCATGTGTGTCCATATCTCTGTGATGAGGAATGCGGAGTTCAACTCAAATTGATCAAGAAGGGCCTCCTGACTCTGCAAGATTTCAAGCAGAATCATGGCCAAACCATCTGGTGCGGAATCACTACTGGTATCTACTGGTCAACCCTAGCAACTTTGAAGGGAAAAATCTAGGGCCCGGTCTGCGCCAGGATTTTTTTTTTCCCGGGGATTTTTTCCCTCTCAATGCCGCATCAATTCCCTCGCTGTTTGCAGCATGTTAAACCTCGAAGCTGCCATTTCGACAGTATTTGCAACATTTTGGAACCACTTCTACGCTAATTGCAGGATTTTGGAGCTAGAAACTGATGGTAAGTCAAGCATTTTGGAGCTAGAAACTCTTATTTCTGCCGGAATTGAACATTTTTGGAGCTAGCAGCAATCTGGGGTTGGTTCAGCTAGAAGTGTTGTTGGGGCTGCTGTGGTGTGTGCTTCGGGTTGGTTCAAGGTATCGGTATCGTGGGTTGGGTTAGTTATTCCAGGTCGGTTTAAAGTTGGTTTATAAATTGTGTTTGTGTAGTGCTTGTTTGGCGTGAATTTAGTGTTGGTGCAATTTGTTGTTTAGGGTTATATAGTTTGCGGTTTAGCTAGGAGTCCGCTTAGTTTTAGGGTTGGTTCACATAGCATGGTGTTAGGGTTGCTGTAGGACTTGTTTCGGCTTGGGCGAAGGTATTTTGGAATGTTTTTTATCTTTTAAGACATGTTCAGGGTTGGTTTAGGTTTGGTGAAAGGTTCTGTTTAGATTTGGTTTAGGGTTGTGTTCCAAGGCCGCTTTGAAACTGTAGTTAAAATTGATTTAGGGTTTAGTTTGGGTGGGTGGCTTTAGTGTTAGCTTAGGGTTTACTCTGAATTTATTTAATGCTGGCGTAATGTTTATTTAACATTTTTCGGGTGTTCTTTCTGGCGTGTTTCGTTTTTGGTTTAAGATGTGTCTACTTTTTTTCGGGTTTCGGGTTGGTCAAGATTTTTCTTTAGAGTTGGATCATCATTTATTTATGGTTGATTTAAAATAGATCTAAGCTTTGGTGCTGTTTTTATTCTGAATTTTCTTTAGGCTTGGTCAAAGATTGGTCCAAAGTTTAAAGCTCTATTTACTGTTTAGTGCCAGTTAGTTTAAAGTTTGAAGTTTGTTTAGGGTTTGGATAAGTAAGATTGGATTTGGGTTGCAGTTGGTTTAGAACTTTATTTAGGGTTGGTTCAGGGTTGCTTTGTTTTATTGAAAGTTGGTTGATAGTTTTTCCGAAGGATTGGCTCGACGGTTTATCTACGATTGGCTCAAAACTTTACTTATGGTACCCTCTGGTAATGACTAACATAACTATGGAAAATCACCATGTTTTATGGGAAAATCCACTATAAATTGCCATTTTCAATAGCTATGTCAGTCATAACCAGAGGGTAGCTTTCTTGCTTGCTTGCTTCCTTAATTGCTTGCTTGCTGCCTTCCTGCTAGCTTGGCTTGCTAGCTGGCTGGCTTGCTTGCCCCCTTGCCCCCTCCCGGGGAAGGGGAAAACAATACCCAGGAAAAATAGTGAGCCAAAAATCTACCCAATCATTTCATAGCTAATAGCTAACCTTTCGTAACCGTAGACGCCTCTTGACAAGTGCATTCTCGGTGTGGGTGATGATGTGTCTCCGTTTGATGGCTGTTCACGAACCGTTGACTACAGTAGGGTCCATAATGTTTGGTGGCTTATGTGGCTTGAAAATCTAATCCAACCTTAGATAGCCTTGAAAACAACAGTTCAGATAGTTCAGCTCAATATAAACATACATGAATGCAATTGAATACATCTATAGATACAGTACTCGATTCTTCCAATGATGGTCCAAGGAACCCATGTCCAGATCAAGATTCTCAGCCATGGCCATCTGGGGCACTGCAGCGGCAGCAGCACCGAAGGTCATTGCTTGCCTCAGGCTGTCGAGACAATTCGTACGAGTGCCCGCAACACCTCCCTGGGAATCAACCGTGGCAGTGGAAAATCCCTGTAAATGAAGATTTTAATGGGAAAATAATCTATAAAAAGGAAGGTTTTCTATTGCCACGTTTGATTATCAGATGTATTTAGATTATTGATCATGATTCAACTATTAAAAATGGTGATGTGACAACCTGGAGTCACAGGTGATCGCGTCAGCACCAAACCAGCATTCGATTTTCCACGATCGACAAGCGTAAGACGAGGGGGGCTTGATCCCATAGGGAGGCCACAAACAACTGAACATG
>Ga0126342_10014007_pt1 | contig 14173 bp, 8 predicted proteins | sample Cyp1metagenome_FD_92528 | JGI IMG/M metagenome (GOLD analysis project Ga0126342, IMG submission 92528) | Coral microbial communities from Lord Howe Island, Old Settlement Bay, Australia - Cyphastrea 1 metagenome | ecosystem: Host-associated > Invertebrates > Cnidaria > Coral ...
ATAACATATTATAACATATTATAACATATTATAACATATTATAACATATTATAACATATTATAACATATTATAACATATTATAACACATTATAACATATTATAACATATTATAACATATTATAACGTATTATAACATATCATAACATATTATAACATATTATAACATATTATAACATATTATAACATATACTGTATGATTATAATATATCATATATATATATATATATTAATGTATTAATAATCATAATTTGGGAGTGTTCGGCTGCATTGATAGCCACCAAATGGTGGCTATCAATGCACAAAATGCAGTCAGGAAGCATAGAGAGCAAGTCACTTGATTTGTTTCATTCATTTTCATGCCATTGCAACCATGGTTCGATCAGCTAGCCCGATGTTCATCAGTTCCACAGAGCTCACAACCAATTTTAGATGGCTAAGACCTTCTTGTTGATGTTTCAAGTCCCCATTCCGTTATCATCGTTGGTAGAAAACTAGTTTGGATATGGATCAAGAGCCTATACCCTGTAGTTCATATCACAATAGCTGGCAAACGCATGTTTATCCCCTATCAACCATCCGGATGTACTGTACCTCCCATCACATAGTTCGTTTGGTATCTTGATTGCATTAAAATCAGCATCAAGAACTCTATGGTGCCAGATTTTCCTCGACCTCATCCCCATACCTCCAGATACCTACTCTTCTTGCTCAATATGTCCATTTTTTCCCATGATTGAATAGCTGTTTCAGCTGGTCCAGTCTCCTCATCCCCGCTGTTGTTGCGGCAAATCTCCACGTGGATTTGCATCTGCGTCGTGGTTTATAATCTATCCTAATCTACCTATCCAATCCAGGCCAGTCCAATCGATCTAGCTATATATCTATATCTACATCTGTATCTGTATCTGTCATAATCCATGTACCCTCTGGTTATTTAACATGGCCATGGAAAATGACCATTTATAGTGGATTTTCCCATTAAAAATGGTGATTTTCCATAGCTATGTTAAATAACCAGAGGGTAAATAAAACTTCACTGGCTCGCCTCCCCCCCAGGACAGCCGTTGGCCCCTTGCCTTGCAGCTCCTATCCGTTTCCGCCGTTTCCGCCGGTTCCGTGGCGATGTACAACGCCGCGCTGGCGGCGGTGGAGGATTGGACGCAAGCCGTTCAGCTGATGATGGAGATGCAGAGAGGTGGGAGATGGATTACCATCTGGTTATGGCTAACAGTTCGCCATGGAAAATCCCTGGCCCATAAATGGAGGTTTCTAGCTGGGAAAATCATCTATAAATGGGTCATTTCAGAGGGATTGAAAACCAGAGGGTACATCTGGTGATCATGATTCGGATTTGACAGGATGGGATTGTTAATGGGATTATTTCGCAAAAAAAAGCTCAGTGATGGGATTATTAATGAGATTAATTATTTAGGGATATTTAGGGTGCGAGATGAAATTATATCATAAATTCCTATGATTTTCCCATTAAAAATCCCTATTTGTTGATGATTAAAGCTCCGTCAACCAATGGGTTTACCCTACGGAACGGTGGTATTTATCCACCATTGATCGATGATTATCCCAGCTATAAACCTCTATTTAAAGGGGATTTTCCAGCTAGCCATGTTTGATGGCACCAGAGGGTAGTACTCGTGGGTTGAGTGACTAGAAAGGAGACACATGTGTAATGATAGGGGTTTTCTACTTGCAAATCCCCATCATTTTCCATCCCCATTCGACTTGATATATAGCAAAACGATAGACAAGTGACTAGACAAGTGACATCCTGCTAGAATCGTGGTGAGTCTAACCTTTTCTATCTTCGTTTTGGGCTTATTAAATATGTGTATATATATAGACATCTATGCATGTATATAGATATGTGTATGGGTATGGGCCAAGCCATTGAGTACTCCAATAATTAGATGCTTAATATTGAACACAAACTGAGATCTTGCTTGTCCCCTCTTATCCTCTGGTAAACGAAGAAAGTTATGTAAAATCACCATTTTGAATAAATCAACGAACTAAATGGTCATTTTCAATGGCAATGTTACAAATTACCAGAGGATATATCTCATTAAGTAGATTATAATCCCATAAAATCCAATTTCATCCCACTAAACACCCATTAAAACATATTTTATAATTAGCCATTTTTTCACCAGATGGCAACCATCAGACGACCAGAGTTATGAGCGGTAGTACAGTATTATCTCCAAAAATGTTCAATACTATCCAAACATCTTGGATGTTCAACATTATCCAAAAATCTTTATGTTCTCATTTTTGGATAATGTTGAATATTATTCAATGACGACCAGTATTATTCTCCAAACATGTTCTAATGATAATCCAATGATATCCAATGATAATTGGTTTTGCCATGGTGAAATAGCTATGGAGGTTTCCTGAAACAGGGGTACCCCTAGTTTTCATCCATTTTTGTTTGGGATTTTCCATTATAAACCATCCATTCGGGGGTACCCCCCCATTTCTGGAAACCCCTATATCTATGTATATAAGATATATCAAATTAATATTACACACTTATCATCAATGATCGACATATTATAATTGGTTTTCCAATAGTGAAATATTTATCTGGTTGGTGGTTTGGAACATTTTATATTTTTCCACAATATGTGGGATGTCATCCTTCCCATTGACGAACTCCATCATTTTTCAAGATGGTTATTGCACCACCAAGCAGGTGACATATCTATATAAGATATATAAAATAAATATTACACAATTATCATCAATGATCTCCATATTATGCTGTAATTGGTTTTCCAATAGTCAAATATCTATATATTGAAACCAAAAAAAGGGGTGAAATCCATGGTGAATTTCACCATTCCAGGGCTTCTCGAAGCTGATGTCGTGACGTATGGGGCGGTTATGACCAGCTGTCAGACTTCGGACCAATGGTGACACGGTAGAACCGGCCCAGTCATGGAACTGGGGATATCTACACATTTAGGGAAAACATTTAGGGAATACTTGGGGTATTTTCTTTTTGGGATATTCTTCAGGGAATATTTTGGGAATGTCTTTTTCCCGGAGTACTGAACATAAATTAAAAGTAATGTGGTAAACCCAATAGTAAACCATCCCCAAAATCATCATAAATGGGTTGTAGAATACAACCATGACCAAAATCACCAATTCATGGGTTGCAGAATACTAGGTCTGCTGGTTGTGAACTAGGAATAATCCCATCCCCAGTATTAAAGACACCCTAGATGCTCTCAAAGGTGTACAGATCTCCTAGAAACCACCATGGTTTCTGCGGATTGAACATGAGTCCAATGATTTCGCACCAGACTTGCTGATGATGTTTTCGCACGATTTCATCAACAAAAACTTGCGGATAGTAGGGATTTTGATATTTTAAGGAATTGTGGATGGACCATGGGCCCTGGGGATTTTGTTGATTTTTTCAGAGGGATCCAATGGGACGAGGTAATATGGTGATGGCTCAAGAACCATTGAAAAAACACTGTGGGACTGGCTATGTGGCTATGGATCAATACCTATTATATAATACCATTTTTAGGGGGATGAACTATTTTGATGTGAACAGAAGGGGTACTATTGGTTTTGACACTGCCATGTATTTTGTAGGTATCAGCATCCGGAATCAGCAGCTATTTTGGGGTGAACTAGAGTGTACCAGGCTTTTGACACAGCGCATAATATAGATCTGATAAATGATCATAGGTGATAAGGCACGATTAGAACGATGAAGTCACTAATAAATGATAATAGATGATAATAGATGATGATAGATAAGTGATAATAGAGATTTCATGAACGATGGAGTCACTAATTTGAGCCAATTTGTATGTTTCTTTGTGTCGTAGATGTCCATCGCAACTTTTTTTAACGTATTGACACGTGGAACCTTGACATGGAACAACCGTATTACCATTTTCAATGGCAATCCCCCAGTGCTTGGTTGATAGTCATATGAATACGAGTACATAATATGGTGTTAACCAAGAAGAAACATTGAAACGATGGGGGATTGAGGAACCACAAAATCAAATAAGTCGCAGAAGAAAGTAAGCAAGCTTCATAACTGGTGGTTTCAAACATTTGGATTATTTTTCCATCATATATGGGATGTCATCCTTCCCATTGACTTTCACTCCATCATTTTTCAAGATGGTTATTGCACCACCAACCAGATAAGCAAGCAAGTAAGTAAGCAACCAAGGAAACCAAAAAATCAGCGTTGATGGAAGAAGCAGTAAACACGGCTTGCCGCGCTGCATCGTTCCTGACCGTCTCTCTTGGGTGGTCCGGGCGCTTTCGGAGTCTAATATAGGCTGATACATATTCTCTCGTAATCAGTTATAATCAAACATGGCAGGTTTGGAATTCCCCAAACCAAATGGAGCTTGATAGCTGGGGAATTCATCGAACTGAATCTGGTTGGTGGTGACTGGAACATGAATTTTATTTGTCCATATATTGGGAATTTCATCATTCCAACTGACTTTCATATTTTTCAGAGGGGTAGGTAGGTATACCACCAACCAGAAATGATGGATTGCCAGATCTGCCAGGTTTGACGACCTTAGCGGCTAAATATCATGAAAGATCTACCACATTCTACCACCCCACTGATCCACTGCACGTTCCAAGGCAATGGGTTTTGCAGATTTTGGACGAGCTGCAGCTGTTGCAAGTGCGGAAGAATTCATTCATTTACAACATTGTTTCCTGGCTGGTTGGTGGTTTCAAACTTTTTTTATTTGCCTAGACAAGAGGCGCCGAGAGTAAAAGAAAAAATATTTTCCATCATATACGGGATAATCATTGGATAATCCTTCCGATTGACTTTCATATTTTTCAAGATGGTTAAAACCATTGTTTCCTGGTTTCAAGATATGTCTTAGTCTGAAGGCGGACCAAGCCCAGAATTTTAGACTAGGCCTAGCTATCCACATCTATCCACCATGAGTGGGTCTTGATTTCTTGATATGTTTACTGGTTGGTGGTTTGGAACATGTTTTATTTTTCCATATATTGGGAATTTCATCATCCCAACTGACGAACTCCATCATTTTTCAGAGGGGTAGGTTGAAACCACCAACCACATGTTCTCCGCCAATTCCCCAACAGTGGCGACACATCACCGGAGAAAACAACATCATAAGAAGTGGTTAAGGGGGTAATAGCCCCACTTACATACAGGGGTACAAGGTTTTGACACACTTACATGTGATGTTATTGTCATTGTCCACATATCCCAACAAGTGTTTCTTCGAATTATTCCAAATGGATCTCATTCTTGTTGGTTGTGTTTCCGAGGTTCGTATGGATCCACTAATGAGGGGCATCCCTATTATTCAATGAAATCATCCTTTTCCACAAATTATATAACTTGAGGTCTAAAATGGGTATGACCTCCATTGTTGGACATTCATGCGCATTATTTCCATATTTCCATGGCTTTTGTCTCCTTATTTTCGATGGTGAACGATGAGTCAACCGAGGCTATCAAGGCTTGCGACAATAGTTCAGGATCGCTGTGGGAGAGCGCCTTACTCTTTTGCCGTGAGCTCAAGGACTTGGGACGTTTTCCGCAAATCATGAGTGGTTGCTGTCAAAAACCAGCAAAACCAAGGAGTCATGTACCATTTGGTTATGACTGACATAGCCATGGAAAATCACCATTTTTAATAGGTAAAGCTCTATTTTCATGGGCCATTTCCCATGGCGAACTGTTAAATAGCCAGAGTCATGTCGCTGGTTTTCTGAATCAAACCGGTGAATTCGACAGTGAAATCTTATGGTGAACAAATGCCCAAATGGGACGACGAAGACAAACGTGGAGGGGTGGCAAAAGACTTCGGGATTTCACCAAAATGGCCATGGGACGAGCGGATCGATAGCTGGTAGGACAATGGAGATATACTGAAGAGATATAGCTGGGTTCTTAGTTTCAAGCATTTATGTTTTTCATCCTTTTTTGGATGGGGCCTCATTTGAGACATTTTCACACTATCTCTTTCTGAGTCGGAAGCAGGGACCCGAATAAAAAGTCTCCTTTTTTGACCGGTCAGTGATTCGGGAGCCCGAGCCGGACAGCAACTCCCCAGAGTTACCATCTGGATCCATCCAGGAGATGAACATGGACGATCTGGTCACATACAACTCCAGCATCAGCGCCTGTGCCACAGCCAGTGAATGGAGCCAGGCCCTTGCCTTGCTTTCGGAGCTCCCCCAGCGCCGCCTTGAGGAGTCGTTTTTTTTTTTTTTTCCCACAGTTTGGTGGTCCTCGATGAAAACATACCCCTGATACCTGGGATAAATCTATTGGTATATATTGGTATGGTTTGAAATAGTTGACCCCAGAAAAATGGGCAATTTACTGCATTACTTGGAATTTACAATGACCAATTTATCAGTCCTTTCCACGAAGGCTATCCAGACGTCAGGTAAACGGGGGGTTCCCCGTACTTGGGCTTTTCACATTGTTGTCCATCTGAAACCTGGAGAGGAATCATTCAGACTGAGGAGAAATTTAAGCAGCTAGCGTAAGAGTTTCACCCATGAAAGGGACATGACAAACGACACCGGTCCACATACAGTAACCACTCATGGAAACGTAGTCAGAACATGGGGAATGAGGTAGTTGGTCAGTCAAACTGGTCGGTTTTTTATGTGATTTTCTTTGGGCCATTTGGTGGGTTTTTGAAGCTGCTTGTTCTTCTTTGTCCAAGAAATTTCACAATCCAACGCATCACATAAGCAGGACAATCCCACTTAACATACTTAACTGGTTAGTACCTGGGGTTACTTCAGCCAGTTATTTTCATGGGAGCCGTTTGTTAGGTGACTTACTTTACTAAGGGCTTAGTAACCACTGGGATGATCCTGGAGGGGCCAGGCCTGAAATCCTGTGGCTTATAGACATTGGATTTATGGTCCTGTAGATTGGCTAGACCATAGACCTCTAGTTTATTTATATCCATTTTATATCATTCTATATCCATTTTCTAAGTTGGTTTCGTGACATGTAGATCCTGTGGCTTTTTAGAAATTGGATAAATCTGGAGATTTCTGGTATATAGATATTTCGAACACAACGAACCAATGGGTGAAACGAAACCAACGAACATAACGAGGGAAAATCACCTTTCAAGGAGATGGTCATACTATGTCATACTTCATCATACTTGATAGGTTTATACACATGCACGATTGCCTTCCCCACCAGATCGGATATGTTGCTTGTTTTTTGACCCCATTCACTAGTTCGATATATCATAAATCCTACTTAACCTAGTGACAGACCAACTTAGTTTGGAAGGCCCACCTCGTACACGACTGGGGCTATCTGGGGCTAGGATTATACCGGTGGACACTACATGTTGGTCACCACATAGGGTCCCTAGGTCCCTATAGGGACATTGTGATTGATGACCATAGCACACGTGGCTTTGTCCAAAACAATTTGAATAGGGACATCCGATGATCATTCGTTTATTTTTTTTGGGTCACTCACTCATAGTTTATCATCATGTTGCCCCTCAACATGCCTTAACATGGTGAGTTTTTGGGTCTCCATCTCTGGAGAAACGTGTCCATGGCATCATCTTCTCCATCACGATGTCACTTCTTTGTTCGGAGGAGGGGGGGTATGCCCAATTTTTGAGACACACCCATCTTGTCCCCACTATCATCATTGGTTTCTTATGTCCACATTTTATCCCTATTACTGTAAAGCGCCATAGAATGGTTGGTTTTACAACCCAGTTCCCATTTTTTTATGGTTGGCTTTATCCACCCGCCTCTAAGGTTTTGGATTGCTAATCACTATCACATAAGAATCTCATGAGATATAATCAGGATATACTCACTGTAGTTCGTTTTATCATCATTTTCTGAATGAACATTGCCATTGCCATTGCCTGGGATTTATCATCCTTTTTTAGACACACCAATCTTCAAACCCATTATTAATTATTTGTTGGTTCTTTCCCCATGATATTCCGATTGCATCTCCATTATATCATCATAAACATGGTTGGTTTTATACCAACAACATGGGAGTTATTATCCATGATACCTTGCTATCAATATATATATATATGTATATAATATTATATACAATATATATATATATATATATGTATACCATGTAATATATATATACACTATGTAATATATACTATATATAGTATTAGAGTATATATATAATATAGCATCATGATTTATATGTATATTATATATATATGCACTATATCATGTCATCCCCTTTACAAAAAGCCAGTGAAACAGGAGAATGAAGTGACCTACCTCGTAGCCATGGGCAGTTGCGGCACCGTCTCGCAGTGGGAGCGCTGTCTGGATGTTCTGAGCCTCGGCGAGCAGCTGGATGCGACGCGCTGGATGGGAAGCCGATGATCAACCTGGATGGGAAAGAAAAAGAATGGGAATTCCAGGATCCTAAACATAGCCATGGTATAGATGGCCCATTTATAGATGGTTTACCTATTAAAAATAGTGATTTTCAATGGCTATGTTAAATAACCAGATGTATAATATCAATGGGAGATCTCCAGGATCCTAAAATGGAGGTACGTTAGTACCATATTTTTGGCCATATTTTGTGGGTATATTCCCTGAAACTAGGCCTAAAGAATAGGCCTTATATATGGAATCGGTACCTCCAATTTAGGATCCTGGAATGGCCATTGAAAAAAGAATGGTACCCGGATGGGTTTATCCATCTGGTGAAAAATTGTTATTTAATATAAATTTTCATGGGTGTTTAATGATTTAATGGGTGTTTAGTGGGATGTATATAATGGGATATTATTTATCCTTAAGGTATCTCTCAAATCATCTCAAAGTTCATCCTATTGTATAAAAATGTTGCTATTTCCGGCAATTTTGGAAAACTTATCCATCACTTACCCTCTGGTAATTTAACATAGCTATGGAAAATGGCCATTTATAGTTGATTATCCATTAAACATAGTTAATAGTAATTACAATGTGGGGCCCCCGTTCGATAGCTAAGTTGGTGCAAATAACTACAATTTCACTAGGGTTTATGGTACTTATGACGAACTAAGTTACATGGGGTTATAAATAAACTTATAAGTTTGTACAAATATTACGAAGTCATAGCCATCATATTATGGGGGCCCATTACTAAGTCATGGTAATAGAAAAACCCATCATGGGTAAGCCATCATATGGGAATATAGTACTGAGTCATAGATGGTCATAGATGGTTATTACCCCAAATATGATAGTAATAAGTTTTGACCTACAGCATTTCTGACTGGAGGTAAGTATGATTCTGTTTGGAGGTTTCCTAAGTCCTAAGTTTGCCGGGCGTACTCCAATTTTCATCCATGGATGACAATTTTACTTAGCCTTGAAACCTCCTATTTTAGGAAACCAATCCAGGGTTGATTAGTACGGTATGATTAAGCCTTGCATGAAGCACTGGGATGACTCAGCCACTGTTGGGGCTGAAGGGGCGAATTTGGGCTTTCAGAAAGCTGGATACCCTCTGGTAAACTAACATAACTATGGAAAATCACCATTTTCAATGGGTAAATCCACTATTTCTATGGCCATTTTCAATAGCAAACTGTTGACATAACCAGAGGGTATCCTTCATGGCAGTGGAAATCACCATATGTACTGACAAGGGATTTTTAGTCATCTATACCTGCTGATCTTCCATTGACCCGCCGAAAATACCAGAGGGTACGGATAAAACACCATCTTCCAGTTGAGTCCCAGATTTTTCGGGCTGTTTTTTGGTGGTTTTTGCTGTTAAAGTTTCAGATCTTTGGTTGTTACTGCAGATTTTTGGGGCCCCTTCCGCGGTTCAAAAATTCGAAGGTCGCCTCCTGGGCCGTTCGATTTCCCAGGCGCCAATGTGACCGAAGCGCTGGGGTGAATCTTCAACACCTCAACACAGCGATTAATGCTTGAGCCTTGGAGAAAGCTTCGTTTTTGGAGGTGTTTGGTCATCTGGTTGGTGGTGACTGGAACCATGGAATTTTATGACTTTCCATTCAGTTGGGAATCATAACCCCAACTGACGAACTCATATTTTGCCGGGGGGTTGGTATACCAACCAGGTTATTTTTCATGGGAAAGGTGGGATGAAAGTGGGATGAAAGTGGGCTTGTCATTTTACCGATTCGCCGAGTCGATAATGTTCGGCATTTTTCCCAATGGGAAATCCAGAAAAAACTGGGGGCAATCAACAGGGTATCACTGCTGCGTTTTACCTAGGGAATGGATGGGTTGCTGGGGGTTGCTGGGATGATTATTGATTTGATTTGCCAGTGGATCATTCCCGAAAATTCCCTGCGAAGTAAGCACCAGTAAGTTGAGCTTAAGCCGGTGACGGGATGGACGTGGTAAACAGTTTGCGAACTGGGCTTCCCATGGCCCAGAAACATCGTTGATTTAGGTATCAAAATTGGAAAAACTTTCCATAGCGTAAAAAAATGCCAGAGGGTAATCGCACAGCTGTTTTTATATGTTTTTTATGGTCCCATCTTTTGATCATAACAGTGGATGCAAGAGGCACCAATCCTGGATTTGTGTTTTCTTTTACGTCAACAATAAACCATCAATCACACACCAATCCAGTGTTTTCCAAGTTTACTAAATCAATCCCATAGCTTTCGATATCTTTCGATCCTGTCAAGCCTCTAAAGTCTTCCAGAAATTCCGGCCTTTCCCTTCCGAGTTTCCGAGTTTTGGCTGAAAAACCTGGAGGGTGATCTCCTGGCCCCGTTGGATTTTGGATGGCCCAGGCAGCAGCGCGGTGCAATGGCTCTTCGCCTCAGAGCTCTTCAGCACTGCGCGGCTGAAGCGCATGGAAGATGAGGATTTAGCGCTTTATGAGGCCGTGGTGGGGCTCGACAAGATGGGTTTAAGCAGGGACAAGATGGGTTTAAGCAGCAAAAGTAAGGGGTGTGTCTCTATATATAGTATTATCTATATATATATATATATACTGTGTTTTGAGTTGTTTTGGACTTCCGTGTTGTCGTGTTTCGGTGACGGGCGGGAGGACGACCCGAAAACGCGGAAACGCGAAAATTCAAAAACACGCGTTGCCGCTGGATGCACCCGAAAACACGAAAATTCGAAAACGGGCAATGACCAAGTCGAGCGGCGAAAACGCGAAAATCTGAAAATCCGAAAAGTATATCAAAAATAAGCGAAAACCCGAAAACGCGAAAATCTGAAAATCCGAAAAGTAACAAAAAATAAGAGAACACCCGAAAATCCGAAAATGTAAAAATCCGAAAAGTGCAAAAAATGAACGAAAACCCGAAAACGCGAAAATCTGAAAAGCCGAAAAGTGTGAAAAATGAGAAAAAAACCCGAAAACGCAAAAATCTGAAAATCCGTAAAGTGTGAAAAATAAGAAAAAACACCGAAAACACGAAAATCTGAACATCCAAAAAGTGTGAAAAATAAACGAAAACGTGAAAACGCGAAAATCTGAAAAGACCGAAAATACGGAAACAGATGAAAAAGGGGCCGAAAACCCGATAAGTCGATGTTGGGAAAAACGAAGGCGAAAATGTGAGAGTCAAAAAAGGCGAAAATGGGGGCAATTTCATGATGTCTGTCATGCTCGGGCTCGGGCCTGGATCGCCCTGCCAGATGGCCCTGCTCGGAGGCAGTGAGCGCCAGATGGGCTCATGGGTTGGCTGTTCGCCAATGAATATGCTTCTGAAAGGATCTGGGTGAATGTTGTTTCCAGCTTCAAACGGCTTGTGGGTAATTAATCCCAGGAAGATTTCTTGGAGTTACACAGCCCGTCACTTTTTTTTTGAAGCTGAAGCTAGTTTCAACCACAGCTGTTTAGACCAATGCGTTTCAATGGTTGGAATGTTCATTGGTTACAGATGTTGGAAAACCGGAATGTTTGGCCCGGCCGGAGCCAGGCCCAGCTGAGAATTTGCATCTTGCAGGAGCGGTCAAGCAGGTTTATGGGTTTGTGTGAGGGTGTAATCAAGAAATGGGGAACATAGATGGGCGCAAAACAAGTCAGTGTACAATTTGAATTTGGACATTTAAACCAACATTGTGAAAGTAGCATGGAAAATGCTGCTCCCTGCCAGGAAAAGATGAGCTCAGTCGAGCTGAACAACGCGCCACTCGCCACGCAAGACCGTTAACCGTCAGACTTTATCCATCTTAGTGGCATAATTACCCAAGCAATTTCGATAGCAAAGATCGTCACATGAGGTTGGAAATCATCGGAATGACGATTTTCTTGCCGTTTTACACTAGATTGAAGAATTCCTCTGTATCGCGTGCTTCCTTCGAATATATGTCTAGAACGTGCTTTGTGGATATGTCTCTACGATCTAGCTATGCCTATCTATATAGTTCTAGAACCCTTGAACCCCCTGATTCACATCGCAGGAGGAAAGATTACATCATTTATAGATAAGATATATATATATATATATAGATGTTTATAGATATTTATAGTGACAATTAACGACAATTATGTACAAAGCCGGTCACTATATGCTACTACATTTATGCGACACAAACAATCTATGGTGACGTTTGGGCCTCTTTGATTTCACTTGCGTCCTCTGAGTGTGTACGCAGTCCTCGTTGCTCAGGAACAGATTTTCTATGATGTACGCAGATGGTGGTTCGGCCTAGGGTTGGCTTGTCGTTGTGGCGGTTATTTGGATCGCTGTGGGCGTAGCTTTGTAGGCGAAGCGATGACAGAACTGCGTGGCAAGGAATTTGTTGCACGCGCCTGCACTGTTTCCCGTATGCATTTTTTTGGGGGGGGACCGTTTGTGGTTCTGTATAAATTTGTATACCCCAGAACGTTGGCTTTCTCCACGTTTTGGATACACGTAGCGCCGTATAATATACTGTTGTTGGGCAGTCATGCGTGTCATCGAAAATGCAAACCGATCTGTTTATCTTCCTGCTCTTGCTGTCCCAGAACGTCGGTTCAAACCACGTTTTGGCTCTAGATAGCCTCCACGATGTCACGGTTTCCGAATATCCTCCTGTGTAGCGACATACCCCAGAACGTTGGTTCTCGCCACGTTTTGGATATACGGAGTGCCTTATAATATACTGCGGCGCGTCCAGCGCCTCAAAGCGGTCGTCCGGAGCGCTGCCCGGCAGAGCCTGCGCTGTTCCCGTAGGAGGGACACACACAGGGCCTGGGTGGCCCGGGTCGCACGCCAAGTGCGACAGCTGGTGGCGCAGCTGAGCCAAAACTGAGGCCGGGGAGTGCGACTGGGGCCCGGAATGAGCATGAGCAATCATTTAATTATTCGCAAAAGGCCACTTGCGCTTCATCCACATGTGTAGAATGTTGGACGAAGTTTTTCGCAAGAATTCGTCACATGCTACTTGCATTGGTAGTTTCTGAAAACAATGCAAACTCATAAAACTTGCAGATGTTCCCAACCCATGTAAGCAAATCGGGACGATATTCAAAGCATTCACATTGCTGCGTGCATGGCCCAGGATCCTTGAACACGAAGTGTCTTGGATTCTAGGGCAGCATTTGACTACGGATTTCGTTCGGGGATAAAACCGGTCTCTGCTTTTCAAACTCCTAACGCTTGTATATTTTCAAATCCGTTACCGTTTTGCATGTTTGGCACGCGATGGAAATCGACAATCTTTGAACTCCAAATTGGCTACCTTCTACTTCCCGGATTTCGTTCATGGAAACAAAATGGCCTCTATCCTTCGAAACCTCCACGTAGCCATCCTCGGATACACGTTTTTTCCCGAATGCGTAGCGAAGGGTTCCCGTTTATAGTCTGGGGGTCTGGGGGCTGGACCCTTGTTCGCCTCGAGTGGCTCGTCGGGTCGGCGTCGCGTCGTCGTCGGGTCGGCGTCCTGTCGTCGTCGCGTCGTTAATTCCGTGTCTATGGGGGAAGCTGCAAAACCTCTCCTTTCGAAGGTTTCCAAGCAAGTTGTCATGTTGTTTTGCTGCACCCACGTGTCTCGTCTCGAGTCTCTGGTTTTCCTGTGGCGTCTCCGTGTCTATGGGGGAAGCTGCAAAACCTCTCCTTTTCGAAGGTTTCCACGCAGGTTGTCATGTCGTTTTGCGTGGCAGGCGTGGCACTTTGTGACATTCCAACCTGTTTGATAACGCGTCGA
>Ga0126342_10014008_pt1 | contig 14173 bp, 14 predicted proteins | sample Cyp1metagenome_FD_92528 | JGI IMG/M metagenome (GOLD analysis project Ga0126342, IMG submission 92528) | Coral microbial communities from Lord Howe Island, Old Settlement Bay, Australia - Cyphastrea 1 metagenome | ecosystem: Host-associated > Invertebrates > Cnidaria > Coral ...
AAAGCAGCCAGCTCTCCTTTTCAAGCTGTTCTGAGCCACTGTGCATGGCGGTCATGGAACATGCATTCAACTGCATCTGTACTGTATTGCATATGACATGGAGGTGCTACTAAGTTTTCACAATGAGCTATGACTCGCATGGACAGACCATGATTAAAAAACTCGTACTGTATTGTGAACCATCAGATGCTCTGCGTGTAATATTCAACGTTGGGATCTGCACGAATGATCAGCATCCGCAGCGGCGTCTGGAAAATCAGTGACGCTTCCAGGAAGATAGATGTTGAAAGTGCAAGCCGCTCTTCAAGTCTCATCCTGCTTCGAATGGCATCCCCTTTCAATTTCCTACAAGGAAAGGAAACCCAGAGTCCTGGCCTGCCATGCTCTCACGGTCTAGTTGTCTTGAAAAGAGCGACGGAAGCACCTGCAAGCGCAGAGTTGGATTGCAATTGCTGTTCGAAACCACAAAGAAATATGTAGAAAAACAAGGAACGAAAACGCCACCGGAAAACATAACAGCCATTCTGTTCATTCACAGAACCGTGGCTTGAGAGTCCTTGGTTCTTGTGCCGCTTTTCCGCTGTGCCTTGCCATCCTTCCTGCAATCCTTGCTCTCTTCATTTGGCACCTGCAAAGGGCACGGCGTCAAAATAATTTGCTCTGAAACCAGCCTGCTGAAAACGTGCCGCAACACTCGGCCTCCTCACCAACACCGGGTTGACTGGCCTCAACGCTGTCAGAATTGAATTTAACAGCCGCTTCAGAGGGCCTCTGGATTTGAATGAAACCTGCCTGAAATCACATTACTGGGAAGCGAACTCGGATAGCTCGGATATCCAAGTCATCTGTAGGCAGAGTTTGGTCTGGATTGAGATCATTCTCCTGCAGCCAGCATGAACCTCGCAATGTAACTCACAAAAAGTATACTATAGATTTGATCTGTTCACGCGCGGTTTCTGTGCTGAAGAGAGGCGATGCCACACTACGCTAGGCGACAAGGGTGAAGCATCTCAAGATTTGATGGGCGAAGGAAATACATTACCAATGGAATGTCGGTGTGATATTTGTTGATGTATTTTCTTTGTGCTGAACCCAAAACTATTTTTCCCGCGCAGCGAGGGGTTCTCGTTCTACTTTTGGGGTCTGGGGGTTGAGACGTGTTCGCTCGACGCTGCTTTTGTGTCTGCAACCGTCCGCAACCGTTTGCAACCGTTGGCAACCGCTGGCAACCGTCTGCGAGCGACTATCGTGGGGGCAAAATGGCCGTGCCTATGGCGAGTTCTGCAACAGTGGTCAGGTTTCAAATGTCGCATAGCTTCGTTTCGCGTGGCAGGCGTGGCACGTTGTGACATTCGAACATGTTTCATAACGCGTCGAAAGTCGTTTTTTATGGCATGCGGCAGGCGGAATACTTTTGCGTCTTTTTCAGAAGATGATTTGCATTTTGCGTGGCAGGCGTATCGCTTTGGAGATCTCCGTCGTCATTTTACGTTGCAGGCGCAGCACTTCAGACGTGTCGCGTTGCGTGTTTTTGGCGAGTCCCAATGTCAGGTCTCCATCAAGTGGCGACTGCGTGCAAATTCCGTGGCAGGCCTGGGGCATCCTGAAAGTTTCCTTTTGCATGCAAGTGCAGCATTTGGTGAGAATCTGTCCTGTGTGGAATGCTCTTTTGCGTGGCAGCCGCAATGTTTAGCACGCTCTACGCTCCACACTTTCCCCTTACACTTTACACTTGACACTCCACACTCTACACTCGGCTCTACACTTTACACTCCACACTTCATACTTCACACTCCACACCTTACACTCTACACTCTGCACTGTACACTCCACACTGTACAGTTTACACTCCGCACCTTACACTCTACACTCCTCTCTCCACACTCTATACTTTACACTCCGCAGTCCGCACTCCGCACTCCAAACTCCACACTGTACACTCCACACTGTACACTTTACCCTCCACACTTTACACTTTACACTCCTCTCTCCATACTCTATACTTTACACTCCTCCTCTCTCCACACTTCACGCTCCAAACTTTACACTTTAAACTCCACACTTCACACTTTCCACTCCACAATTTGCACTTTTCACTCCACACTTCACACTTTACACTCCACGCTTTACACTTTTCACTCCACACTGTGCACTCCACACTGTACAGTTTACACTCCGCACCTTACACTTTACACCCCACTCTCTACACTCTAGTACTGTACACTCCACACTCCGCACTCCACACTTCACACTCTACACTCTACACTGTACACTTTACTCTCCACACTTTACACTTTACACTCCTCTCTCCACACTCTATACTTTACACTCCTCTCTCCACACTTCGCACTCCACAATTGACACTTTAAACTCCACACTTCACACTTGACACTCCGCACTTTACACTCCACACTTCACACTTTACACTCCACACTTCACATTCCACGCTCCGCGCTTTACACTCTACACTCCGCACTCTACACTCCACACTCTAGACTTTACATTCCACACTCCACACTTTACACTGCGCACTCCGCACTTGATACCCCACACTCTACACTTAATACTCCACCCTTCAGCTCCACATTCGACACTTGACACTTTACATTTCTCACTCCACATTCCACACTCCTGACTGCACTTTACACTTTACACTCCGCACTCTGCACTGTACACCCTGACTCTACACGTCACACTTCACTCTTTACACTCCACACTTTAACACTTCACACTTTACACTCCACACTTTAACACTTCACACTTTACACTCTACACTTTGCACTCCACACTTCACTCTCCACACTTTACACTCCGCACTCCAAACTTTAGACTTCACACTCCGCACTTTGCACTCTACACGTTACACTCTACACTGTGCACTTGGCATTTTGCACTTTGCACTACACACTATACACTCCACAGTCTACACTCCACACTCCACACTTGACACTCCACATTTTACACCTTACACTTGGCACTCTGCACTCCACACTCTACACATCACACTTTCCACCCCACACTTCACACTTTACACTCCAAGCTCCACTCCACACAGTGCGCTCCACACTGTACACTTTACACTCGGCACCTTACGCTTTACACTCCACTCTCCACATTCTAGTGCTGTGCACTCCACACTCCGCCCTCCACACTTCACACTCTACACTGTACACTCCACACTGTGCACTTTACCCTCCACACTTTACACTTTACACTCCTCTCTCCACACTCTGTATTTTACACTCCTCTCTCCACACTTCACACTCCACACTTTACACTTTAAACTCAACACTTCACACTTGACACTCCGCACTTTACACTTTACACTCCACACTTCACACTTTACACTCCGCACTTTACACTTTCCACTCCACAATCACATTCCACGCTCCGCGCTTTACACTCTACACTCCACACTCTAGACTTTACATTCCATACTCCGCACGTTACACAGCGCGCTTCGCACTTGATACTCCACACTCTACACTTTACACTCCACACTTCAATTCCTCATTCCACACTTGACACTTTACATTTCTCACCCCACATTCCACACTCCGCACTGTACTTTACACTTTACACTCCGCACTCTGCACTGTACACCCCACGCTCTACACTTCACACTTTACACTACACACTTTGCACTTCACGCTTTACACTCTACACTTTACACTCCACACTTTACTCTTCACACTTTACACTTTACACTCTACACTTTACACTTTGCCCTTTAGGCTTTACACTCCACATTTTACACCTTACACTTGACACTTTTCACTTCACACTCAACACATCACACTTTCCACCCCACACTTCACACTTTACACTCCAAGCTCCAGTCCACACTGTACACTCCACACTGTACACTTTACGCTCCGCACCTTACGCTTTACACTCCACTCTCTACACTCTAGTGCTGTACACTCCGCACTCGGCACTCCACACTTCACACTCTACTCTGTACACTCCACACTGTGCACTTTACCCTCCACACTTTACACTTTACACTCCTCTCTCTACACTCTATACTTTACACTCCTCTCTCCACACTTCACACTCCACACTTTACACTTTAAGCTCCACACTTCACACTTGACAATCCACATTTTACACTTTAATCTCCACACTTCACACTCTACACTCCGCACTTTACACTTTTCACTCTACAATCACATTCCACGCTCTGCACTTTATACTCTACACTCCACACTCTAGACTTTACATTCCACACTCCACACTTTACACTGCGCGCTCCGCACTTGATACTCCACACTCTACACTTTACACTCCACACTTCCATCCCACATTCCACACTTGACACTTTACATTGCATGTTGTCCCGTGCTCCCTCTTCCTGTTTTCCACTCTCCTGCGGCTGCTGTATGTGAATTGGCTGCTCATCGCAGACAAAAGAAAAGGGTGAGCTGGCCAGCCGCAAAAATGCAGGAAACTGCAAATTGATCACGGTCAAGTGATATATATTCAATTCAAATTTCTATCCGGAGCGAAGCTTGGGAGGTGGGTTTGGGAGCCAATGAAGCTAGAGTACGCAAGGAAAAACATGGTGGCGCCATGTTGTCCCGTGCTCCCTCTTCCTGTTTTCCACTCTCCTGCGGCTGCTGTATGTGAATTGGCTGCTCATCGCAGACAAAGGAAAAGGGTGAGCTGGCCAGCCGCTAAAATGCAGGTAATTGATCACGGTCAAGTGATAATAGTGATATTCGATTCAAATTTCCATCCGCAAAACTCGCTAGGCCTACAGCAAACACTAGTGATAAAACACAGAAGGCTGTGCGCCTAGCCAGAACATTCGAACAGAATGGGCAATAGCGCCCTGAGAGCTGGGATGTTGTATCTGCACTCAACACCCAAGGAAGGAAGAATGGATCCAGCAGTAGTCTCCTGAAGATAAAACCCTAGGGTTTTTGTATGTTGCAACCTCATTCTCCAGCAAAGATCTTGAATCTGCATTCCTTTCTTATGAGCATATTGAGTTTTTGGCCCTATCTTCCTACTCTTTGGCTTCTCGATTCTCAGATACAGAACCTGTTCTTCTGCCAGCAGATCGTCAGGAGTAAGCAATTCTGACCTTCCCGCGGACAAAACTTCACCGATTCGGCAGATTCCGTAAAAGCAGAATAAAAGAGTAGCAGCAAACGCTAGTTCCCAGCGACTAACAGCCGCCCAACCCAAACCCAGATAGGGCTTTGTCAGAGGAAATTTGCGCTGAACATATCAAAGCAACTGTCTATAGTAATGGAGCGGAGTTCCCGCTGCATACTCCAGAGAGGCGTAGGCCTCGAGAGCCTTGACCATAAGCACAGGGGCTGCTAGTAGGTGATCCAGACAGTCTTCCCCAAGCTCCTGAAAAAGCCAAGCTTCAAAGCTCTTCCAGAAGCGTTGTCTCATTGCTATAGTCTGGGGCTCGAGCAGCTCGTAATCTTCGAGCCGGTCGATCCTCTGTTTTCGCACGCCAGATTTAGGTCGCGGGCCAGGATTTGTTGCTTCACCAATCCGCTTTCCACAACAACGAGCGCAGCCGTCAGCGGAGAGCCTACGCCGGTCAGGCAACAGACCGCAATCTTGGCCTACTGCAGTAGCTAAGAGCTCACACCCGTGGATAGGCTTCAGCTAATTTGGTGAAGTTAATACCTGTATTTGGAACCTTTCCCCGCAGCAAGACATGCGGGCCTGCACATTCACAAAGAACTTTTTGCCCCGCACGAGAGCTGTTGGTTCTAAACCGGGTTCTCTTCCGCCACCGTGTTCTGAATCTGCATTGATCCATCCTGAAGTCGCCGACCTTTGGGTCTTGCAGAATGGATTCCCAGCTAAGCTTCCCTTCCTGCTTCCAAAACCAAAACTTTAGTTGCTGTTGTCCCAGCTCAATCTTGCTGACTTGTTCGGCAGTGAGATCTGGCTTCCCTGCTGGAAACTCTTTGGACCTCCAGGGCGGAGTAATGGCAGTCGAAAATGACGCGCAAACTGGGCTCGCTGCCGTGGCTCGAAACGCCCCCGCCCGCAGGAGCTTCAGGAGTCTTTTCTGCAACCAAGGATCAAGGAGGTCTTCGTCAGACCCATTCTTAATGTCAAAGCTGAGGCTCCACGTCTGGTGCTTGTGAACAAACGCTTTTGAAAAACCCCTGGCCCCCGCAAAAAGATCCAGCAACCCTGGTCCTGACCTCAAAGCCTCTTCAATGCTCCCAAACTTCTTGGAAAACTGAATCTGGTTGCGTTCGAACTTCAAAATTTCCCGAACTGTCTACTATCTCTTCTTTAGTTTTCTCCGGGCCCCAACCGCTGAAAGCTTCAGCAGTGCAACCGCCGGGCGCAACAGCGCAATCCGCACCTTCAGGTCCCTGCTCAGATCCACTAGTGGTCCCCGGACCGAATACCGCAGTAGCCCCAATGGAGCTCTGCGCTGAGGAAGAAGAGCCCGGCACAGGTAACCCACTAGCTTCACTGGCAGGAGCAATGGGAAGGGGATCAAGCGCAGGATGGCGGCTGGGCCACGGCTCCCCCTCCCCGGACCGAATACCGTAGAAGCTCGAGAAGAGCTCCGTGCTGACATAGTAGAGCCCGGCACAGGGCCGCCGCTTCACCAGGAGCAACGCCAGCCATCCGAGCGCAGGCATTGTCTGTCGGAATGAACCTTTTCGTTTCATCCTTCACCTTGGTCAGCTTCACTTCTGATGTCTCCATAGTTGATGCTACGTTGCGCTTCTTGATCCCAGCAAAGCCAGACCCTGCTGACGGCAAGTCCGACCCAGTCACAACTGGTAAGGACACAGATGCCGCCGATGCAGAATGCAATGAAGACACATTCACTACCCCTCCGGCCGGTTGCTTCAACTTTTTGGGTGCCCTGTCACGTTTGCATCCGCGGGGAGTTTCTCATGTCTAGGTCTGCATCGGGCAAAAATTCCGATGCGTCTGGAAGTCCAGAAATTTGAGAAGGCAGAAAACCCTGTTGCCCTAAAAACGCATCGAACCTTCGGAACAACCCTGCTTCGATGTCGCCCCACCACTCTGCAGGCTCACGACTGGGGACTCGCACAACCGCCCCCCTCCTAGGGTCGTCTGCAGGGTTCAATTTGCTCCTGACAAAACCGTAAAAAGCTTTGATGTTCTGCCCCGCATGGTCTGGGATGCTACGTCTGAGCAGCTTGTTCAGCTCAAACGATGAGCTCCTTCCCTTCACTAAACAAGCTAGAGCAACTTGGCTGTCTTGTAAATGCACGTAGTAGGAGTCAGGCTGCCGGCCCCCCATCTCTTTTTCCGCACTCAGGGCTGCGGAGACTTCGCCAAGATTGATGTGCTTGCGGCGATGTCTCCTTTTGACTTGTCCCAAAACTCTAAACTGCTTAACCGAACAAACTTCTTCCCAAAGCGGGTGCATATCGTATGCTCGGTCAGGCAGCCCTTCTTCGGGCAAAAGTTGCGCGTGCTCCCTGACTAAAAGTCTATTCCACAGCCCCTTCTGGAGCCCATGCCTCTGAGCTTCCGCTGTGAACTGGCTTCCCACCTAAGTGAAAACAGCCGCTTCAGCATGAGAAGAAGAGTTGCTTGCCACGAGGGCTTGGAGGGCTGAAGACGGAGATCAATACATGTAATGGCCACAAAGTCCTACACACATCAAAAGCTCATCAACGAGTTGAAGTGAAAGGTGGACAAGGTCACTCCGTTGCCGCCCTCTCTGAGCGGAATATATTTCTTGCAAACCAGACATGAATCTCCTCTTCATCTGAAAGGCTGAAACCAGAGACCCCGCGAAAACTTCAAGGAGCCCAAACGGTGGAACATCTCAGCTTCACAACTCGCAGAATGATGTTTGCAAGCGGGATGAGCCTGGTCAAAATCGGCTGAAGCCGGCCCGCTCGCCCATCAACTTGCGCTCCCCAAAATTGGCCCTTCAAACTCCTCGCAACTGCTTTGCCTGCATGCCGTGGCAAACCTAGTTACTGCGTCATACTGCGCCCGGACTTCCTCAACCTTCTGCCTACCTTGGGTCTCATCGCCTTCGCAAAAACTGTCTTCAACCTTCTCAACCAAGATAAAATCATCAATCATCAGACCCGCATGCCAGCGCGAAAATCGCTCGCTGGCCCCACAGCCTCTTTCTCCAGGTCAGACAGCAAGGCTTCCACATTCTCAAGCTTGGCCGCAGATCGGCCCATCTGTTCAGCGTTGACTTGCTCTTGAGCATTCGAAGTATCGACCAAGGGAACGAAACGCTTCACTGCGCTCCATTGCTGGTAGTTCAGCTTTGTCCCCAGGCCGATGGTGTTCAAGTCTGTAAAAGCCTCACCTAGAGCCAGCCAGTTCAAAATCAGCACGACAAAATTTACCCCCAGCTTCCGGGCTCCATCAGGCTGTCGCCTGCTTGCACGCTTACCATGCATCTCGGGGAAGGGAAGCGGCATTGGCCATATCTTCCCTCCGGGCGCTCGCTGAGCGCAAGCGCGGGTCTTCAGCAGCAGACTGGAAAAAGCGACTCAATCCTGGCGAGACCGACTGACGGCCTCAAAACAAAGGTTCCAATGTCTGCATGCACTGTAGAAGCTCTAGCACCAGGCACACTTCGCTCCGGGCGCAAAGCAGCAAACAATGAATTCAGAAACTTGCCACCATCTAGGCTTCGTTCTGTCCTAAATCCTCCCGAAGCTTTGGCTTTGGGCTTGGGCTTTGCAGCGCCCTTTGGACCTGGTTTCGGCAGGGAATCTCGATTCAGAAGACCTGGCTGGGGCTTTGGCTTTGCACTCTGATTGAGCCTCCTGCGCCACTCCAAATAGGAGTCTCGGTCTTTCAGCCTCCACATCATGATCTCGATGAACCTCTCGTCGGTGAGTCGTGTCGAGACTTGCTCGCTCTGATCTGGAGCCCGGCGATTGGTGAAGGATTGATAAGGAGGCGGGAGCTCGGGAAGAAATTCCTGTGCGAGGCTCCAATTGCCCATGTCGATGGCTGACTGGTCGGTGGCCGCAAGAGCTAGTGCACACCTTGCCCTGGCTTGCTGGATCTCCCCCCGCTTGAGGCAATCGTGAATCCCCGCTACAATCCACATCAAACGAATTGTTGCAGGGTAATGCCCCAGTTTGCTCCGATGTTCTACCCATCCTCTGGAAGTTGTTGCCATCATCGAAGCATTGAGAGCAGTCATCTCGCACCTCAGTCAAACTCAAGCGCACTGACTCTAGCAGCTGCCTCAGGCTTTCAGTCTCAGTCCTGAGAGCCCTAATTGCAACCGAGCTCATTCAAGAACTCGGTAGTTAGACCGTGCCACTCCTTGGACACGAAATCGAGCTCTGATCTGCAGAGCCCAAAGTTGTCGCAACAAAACCAAAGTTTCCAAGACCGGTCCCACAAGCAGCCCTATCAAAATGCCCAAAAGCAAGCTGGGATAATTCAAAGTCCAGTAAGCAGGAGGATGAAAAATGTCCTGGATAGTTGGGCAGTGGATAGGTTCCGCAAAGTCCCTGGACACTGAATCACTCACCAATCCTAGGATTGCAGATACGACTCCTCCCGAAGCTCCCGCGAGGGCTGCCGGGCGCATTAGTTGAGCCAATGAAGCTGGAGTACGCAAGGAAAAACATGGTGGCACCATTTCTCACTCCACATTCCACACTCCACACTACACTTTACACTTTACACTTTACACTCCGCACCCTGCACTGTACACCCCGCAGTCTCCACTTCATACTTCACACTTCACCAATTTACACTCCAATTTTTACACTTCACACTTTACACTCTACACTTTAAACTCCACACTCTACACTCTACGCTTTACACTCGACAATTTAGACTTTGCACTCCGCACTATACACTCCACACTTTACACTCCACACTCCACACTTGACACTCCACATTTTACGCCTTACACATGACACTTTGCACTCCACACTCTACACATCACACTTTCCACCCCACACTTCACACTTTACACTCCAAGCTCCACTCCACACTTTACACTTCACACTGCAAACTCCATGTTACACTCCACACTTTACACTCCAAACTCCACACTTCACGCTATATACTCCACACTCCATACTTTGCACTCCGCACTCCATACTTTACACTTTGCATTCCGCACTTTACACTCTACGCTCTACACTTTACGCTTTACACTCCACACTTTGCACTCCACACTCCACAATTCACACTCCACACTTAGACACTTTACACTCCTCACTCCACACTTTACACCCCGCACTCTGCGCTTCACATTTTCTCACCCCGCACTTTACACTTTACAATTTACACTTTACACTCCACTCTCCACGCTCTACACTTTATATGTGTACTCCACACTCAGCACGTTACACTTTACGCTCCACACTTTACATCTCACACTCTACACTTTACACTTCACACTTTACACTCCGCACTTTACAACTTTCACTTTACACTTTGCACTCCACACTCTACACTTCATTCACACTTTCCATCCCACACTTTACACTTTACACTTTACAATTTGCACTCCGCTCTCCGCTCTCCACACTCTACAAGTTACACTCCGCACACTTTCCACACCACACTTTGCACTCCGAACTTTCCACTCCCCACTCCACAATCTACACTCCACACTTTACACTCCACACTGTGCACTTTACACTCCACACTTTACACTTTACAATTTGCACTCCGCTCTCCGCTCTCCACACTCTACAATTTACACTCCGCACACTTTCCACACCACACTTTACACTCCGGACTCTACACCGCTCCCCACCCCACAATCTACACTCCACACTTTACACTCCACACTGTGCACTTTACACTCCACGCTTTACACTTTACAGTCCTCTCTCCACACTCTATACTTTACACTCCTCCTTCCACACTTCACACTCCACACTTTACACTTTAAACTCCACACTTCACACTTGACCCTCACGCTTTGGATTTTACACTCCGCACTGTACACTCCACACTCCACACTGAACACTTTATACTCTAACACTTCAGACTCCACACTCTACAATCAACACTCTAGACTTTACACTTCACACTTTATGCTCCACGCTCCACACACTTTCACCCCACACTCTACACTATAGACTTAATACTCCACACTTCACACTCTACACTTTGCACTTGACACTCCACACTCCGCACTTTACACTCCACACTCCGCACTGTACACTCCACACTCTAGACTTCACACTGCGCACTTTATACTTTACGCTCCACACTCTACAATTTACACTCCACACTTTACATTCGACACTCCACACTTTACACTCCGCGCTTTACATGTTTCAATTTACGCTTTGCACTCCACAGTCTACAATTCATACTTTCCACGCCATGGTTTACACTTTACACTCCGCACTCCACAATCCCCACTTCACACTTTACACACTGCATTCCCCACTCAACACTCCACTTTCTTCACACTACAAAGTTGGCACCCCAGCCCCTTCCACATTCCACTGTTTACTGTGCACTGGTACGGTAACAGGGGAAAATTTGTACAATGCACAAGACTGTTCAAAAACTTGATTCACAAAAGTGTTTTACGTGACTGCATTCGGGTTCGTTGGTTTCTCTTGTTTTCACAGCCCGTTCCCATCCCAAACAGCAGGGGTTCCTGGCTTGGAGACACCAGCCTGACCACCTCCTCCGTGTCCTGGCATGGGACTCTGAGAATAAAGGGGAAACATCACTCTGAAATACATCTCTTTCATATAATATATATTTATGTATATACCTCATATATGTATACACCCCGTTCAATATAGATGGCTCTGCCCACTTCGAAAGTGCGCGTATAGATGGCGCTAGCTTTTGGGAATTTGACACCTCAAAGTCACATCTCCGGCCATTTCTCATAGTTGGTTGCACCATCTATGCCAAGAATCTCGCAAAGTCTGAAATCGCAAAGCCCTGCAGAACCCTTGAAATGCCTCCTTGCCAAGTTTAGGGGCTGCGCCGGCACGCCATCTATTCCTGCCTTCGTGGCTTTGGTTGGGTTTGTGGCTGTTTTGCCGCGAATGCACCATCCATTCCCACAGTGTTTTGCTGGATTTATTGTATATCCTCCCATTCCATGCGCCATCTGTTCCTGCATTATTAGGTTTGGTTGGGTTTGCAGGGGGAACATCTATTCCCGCACTATTTCGGTGGTTTCATTGTAGATGTCTCCATTTCTGCTCAGCGAATTTGGAGGTTGCGTCATCTATTCTCAGGTTTTGGGGTTTTGGTTGGGTTGACAGGTGTTCACACGGGAATGGAGCATCTATTCCCGTATATAGTGTTTTGGTGTAGGTCTTCCCCTTCCGCATTTCCCATCATCTATACCCAGCCCTCTCTAAAGCGCCGCTTTCCGTCCGCTTACCCATCCATTCTGACCCTGGCGTTCATGGCGTGCGAGGACCCACACTCAAGAATTGGTGCGATCTATTGTGGCAGCAGGCTTCTTTCCTTTGAAGGCATTGTTTGCAAGACTTTTCAACGGTACATGGTGGCAAATGGCAAAAACCTTCCGGTTTCAAAGCGCAAGGCCCTGGACTTTTGGGTTGCGCAGAAAAAATCAATTCCCTTCAAAATTTAGGGTTGGATAGGGTGAGCCCGTTTCCATCAAAATGTTGATGACCGAAATGTCCAGTCCGGAAAGAAGGAAATTAAATTTTAAATATGTATTTTGCACATCTAGGGGTGCGCCGTCTTCAGACACATTTGCTGTTTCGGGTAAAAGTGGGAAAGGATTTTATCACTGCATAATAGATGGCGCAACCACCTCTGAGAAATTCGTCGGTGCCATGCATTCTCAACCCGGAACACACACATATATATGTATATAAATGTGTGTGTGTCTACACTTCTACTTCAAGTATAAATAAATAAATAAATAAATAATATATAATATATATATATATATATGTATGTATGTATGTATGTATGTATGTATACATTATACCGGTAGTACCGCCCAAGGCGGTGGCGGAAGTTTCAAAAATAGGAAACCTATAGGAGAGGTTGGTTGTTGTGAATCACGGATAGCAGAGCGAATCCAACCTGATGGATTGAAAAGTGGTTGAGGTCTCCTCTCTTTCTCTCTCTTTCTCGCTCTTTCTCTGACTACCTACCTACCTACCTACCTACCTATCTATCTATCTATCTACCTATCTATCCATCCATCCATCCATCCATCTATCTCTCTCATCTGTCTATCGAACTATCTATCTATCTGTCTGTCTGTCATCCATCCATCCACCCATCCATCCATCCATCCATCCATCTCTCTCTCTCTCTCTGTCTGTCTGCCTGTTTGTCGATCGATCGATCGATCGATCTATCGATCTATCTCTCTATCTCTCTATCTATCTATCTATCTGTCTGTCTATCTATCTATCTATCTCTTTGTCTATCTATCTACCTGCAAGCTTGAAAACATCTGCAAGCTTGAAAACGAAGCTATTCTGCGAGACTTCCTCAGTTCTTAAACTTGACATCATCAAAAACGCGGCAATTTTGCGAGACTTCCTCAATATTTTTACTTGACAACGTCAAGCACGAAGCAATTCTGCGAACTTCCTCAATTTTCGAAGTTGACAACATCAAAAACGAAGCAATTCTGCGAGACTTCCTTCAAAATGGAAAGTTGAGTGCAGAGCTGACGGCCTCCTACCAATGCGTTTTGCGTTTTTTCCATTCCACCTGTCTGAAGTACTGCGCCTGCCACGAAAAGGTGATGCCAGGTCATACGAAGTGCTGCACCTGTCACGCAAAATCATCTCAGCAAACCTGAAGATCTGATGCTCCAAAATGCAACCCCTCTCAGGAAATCAGCGCCTGGGCCTCCTAAAAGCTCTGATGAGCATGTCTCTTGTACTGCGCCTGGCACGGAAATGCATCTTTGCAGATCCTCCTCAAATGTCCCACGCCTGCCATCGTTCTTGTAAATGCCACAAGACCCTCACCCAATAGATCAGGTTAGGCAATTTCCTGCCGAAAAGGTAATTCCTTATCTTAGACAAAAAAATACCTATTAGTTTATTTTTCCCTTACCTAAATTAGTTAATTTTTCTTGACTTAATTACCTAACTTTCAACGAAAGTTTGCACGCAAACTTTCAACCCCGCCTCGCAAGTTTGCATGCAAACTTTCAACCTCCCCTCGCAAGTTTGCAGGCAAACTTTCAACCCCCCTCGCAAGTTTG
>Ga0126342_10014009_pt1 | contig 14173 bp, 11 predicted proteins | sample Cyp1metagenome_FD_92528 | JGI IMG/M metagenome (GOLD analysis project Ga0126342, IMG submission 92528) | Coral microbial communities from Lord Howe Island, Old Settlement Bay, Australia - Cyphastrea 1 metagenome | ecosystem: Host-associated > Invertebrates > Cnidaria > Coral ...
ATACATACATACATACATACATACATACATACATACATACATACATACATACATACATACATACATACATACATACATACATACATAGATTCATAGATACATACATACATAGATACATAGATACATACATACATACATACATACATACATACATAGATAGATAGATAGATAGATACATACATACATACATACAGACACACACATGCATCCACACATCCATCCACACATCCATACACGTATAGACGTGCTGTATAAAATACATGGATGGATATACAATCTGAGTTTTGGATATGACTTCGCAACCTCAAAATCGGGATGCAGAACAGTATAGTAGCCTACTAACCACATGAAGGTGGCTGGTTTCAGCCAGGGATTGGGTGGTCCAACCGAATGATTATTTGCCCCACTAAAACCAATGTCATTTGTTTTTCCCTGTTACTTTCTGGTCATTGACTTGACAACAAATGGTCAGCTTTTACCCCACTCTTTTCTGATAACCAGGTCTTATTACCTTATTCCATTTGTTGTTGGTTTATTATCGACTGATTTGTTGCTTCTGAGCTAACCCTCCATTATTCACTGGTTACTAATGATTCTTCAACTTCAACAATTTTCTGCTTGATTTTCTCCTTATCTTCGTTCTATATCCCGTGTTATCTATTCCATTTATCCCATTTATCCTGCTGATGGTTACTCGAATACCACCCTCGAAAAAGTCTCAACAAAACACATTCCTGTCAAAACAACATGGTAAACGATTAATGGTTGTTGTCAAACATCAATCATGAAAAATCATGGTAAATCATACTTTCCCATCAAATTTACCTTGTAAAATCATGTATAGCATGGTTTTACTTTTCCATCCCAAAACTTCAGGGATATGCTCCCTGACCCATTCGCTGGCGAGAGGACCTGATCCGTCGCGAGCTGGGCGCGGTGGCCTTGGCATTGTCCCAACAACAGCGCGACACGGCGCAGGAGAGCATGATGCAGGCGCCACACTGTCGCTGGGCGCGGTGACGGGCTGTGGCTTGGCGATGTCCTATTAAGAATAGTTCATGATAAGGGTGATTAATGACTGATGAGTGATTGAGTAATGATTGATTAATGATTCATGAGAGTGGTTCATCATCATTAGTGGTGAATAATGGTTCATGATGATGAGGGGGGACTGGCATAAAACTACGGCCATCAAGTTGTCAAGTATATAACAGGGAATGCGATGATGGACCAAGAGAGTCTTCGGCAGCCTATTTTCCGACAAACCCAGGTGAAGATATCTACAACTACCCATGGAATACGAACAACAACGGAAATCCAACAAAGAGGACATGTGGATCTAAGCTGTTTGAGGACATGTGATGTCGTTTAAACTATAGATTCTGGGAATTGACCACCTATTTTGTACGGGTTTCAACCAACAGGTAGATCGGGCTTCACCAATGGGACAATCGATTTCAGTAGCCGTTTAAATACTTTCTCCGGGTGACGCCCTACTTCATTAAGCGCCGGGATTTCAGCGCCCTACTGGTACTTACTTCTCATTTGATCATGATCGACTCATTCCGCAGCGGTGCAGGTGTTTGCAAAGACAGTGATAGCACCGCTGCCTTCTCCACATCTTTTCGGCCACAACCACATCCCAAACCGGTGATTTTCCACCACACAAATGCTGGATTTGTGATTTTCGGTATCCTGTTCTGGTCTTTCACTCCAACTTATAAATGGACAACGTGGCCACTTCCCATCATTATGAAAATTCTTGGAGCTTTTCCACTGTCGCCAAGTTTTGAGTACTGTCGTAGGAATCAACATCACATTTATTACTTAGTCTTACTTGGGTTGCACACACACACATGTATATAATATATATATATAATATATATAATATATATAATATATATATATATATATATAATATATAATATATATAATATATATATATAATATATATATATAATATATAGTATATATATATAACTTTATACAACTATAGATATATTGTGAATGTAGTAACACCCGAATTGATAGAAGTAAACTATCACTATTTTGGCGGGACTTCACTTTTCTATCTCTTCGGGGGTTGATACGGTACAAACATACATTATTATTGTACTGCATCTACATTGTAATAAGAACTCTAGCGCAACCATGGAAGGTGGGTGAGACCGTGCGCGGAGAACTCTCCAACTTCAAGGCTCGCGCGGAAGACACAAAGCGACGAGCCATGGACTCTGGGATTGTCCATTGCCACCTTTGATTTCTGGACAGATCAATCATGGTAGTACCACACATGCTCAAAAGCCATCATTGATGAGTCTCCAAAAGAAACAGACTGCCTTTGCCATGCCTACTTCTGATTCGGGGGGATGTTGGCCCCTGCCAATTTTCTGTAATTTGATGGTTCATGATACTTCCCCTTGCTGTTGTCCCCTTGTCAAGATGGGAATGTAGCAGATGTTTTCTGTCCAGCTTCTCTAGCCTCTAGCTTTTGGGCGGAAATTCCCACCCCAAGCATATGGAGTTGTCTGAAAATTGGATATGAACCTCGAACATATTATATGATGGCAACTTGAATGGGAAAACTGCAAAAAACAGTGATTTATTTCCAGTGCATTTTGGGTTCCCCGATTTTTGGACCCAAAATTCATGGCTCCATGCTTCGTGTTTCACCCTTTTTTTTGGACCTGGCTCCATGGGATGCCTCCGAACCGGCGCACTGGCGCCAGGATGCTCAAGTGGGTCAAGTGTCGGAGGTTGTCAACAACAAGTTGTCCGAATTCTCCGAGCAGATCAGCCATTTGGACTCTGGGGATGGGTCGTGACCGTCGTGACCGCTGTGGCTATGGTCCAGAGATGTCCAGAGTAACTCTCGATCCTCCAAAATGGATGGTTTCATATTGGATTCATACTAAGAAACGACCAATTCTGTGTTTCCGCTGCTACTCCAGAACTTCCTTTCGCCCGCCCAGATGAGAACATGCACCGCATCGAGAATGGAGTTGACAAGGCTGCTGACTACGGAAGGGCTGTGGGTCAACAGTCAAGACCCTCTGATTGGCCAGGAGCTCACAGATATATGGGATAGATAACCATTAAAAATTCGGGGATTGAACTTAACCAAGTTTCTCGGGGTATCATGATGGTATATATATAGTTTAATGGAAAAATGCTGGTGTACCCTCTGGTTGTCGTGGCTTTCTGTAGAATTCGCCATGACTCGGAACTCGATTTTCCGTTGCTCCCGGGGCTTCACCATGCGACTGCCAGTGAAATGGGATATGCATGTGTATCACCCAACACCCAATTCTATGAATTCTAGAACTAGTTAAACAAAATATACATGCACACATATAAAGAATTATATGATATGTATATATGATATATATATATATATATATATATATGACACATATATTTGATACATATATATGATACATATATATGATACATATATATGATACATATATATACATGATATATATATATATATGATATATATATATATATATATGTATCATATATATATATATATATTGCAGATATGACCAGTGACCTTTCACCACCGCCCAGCGCCAGGTCCTGCAGAGTGTGGAGAAGGCCCCGGGAGGTGGTGGTGACAAGGAGAGCCGCAAGAGTCGCGGCGCGGATCGCGGATGAGCCCAGGACGACCAGGACGACCGGCGTCGTTGGGGAAGATGGATGGGTTTTGACCACTTTTCAATGGGATTTCTTACTGGGTAATGTCTGTAAAACAATAATAAACCACCAATATTTTGATGGTTTATACCACATATAAAAATGGTGATTTAGGGGATGGTTTATCATTGTTTTACCCTACTTACTGTAATTATTCCTACACTAGTATTTTTTTTAGGGGAGAATCTGAAGATGAATGGATACACCACCGAAAATCTCATCATTGGATTGGTTTAAGGCAACCCCGAAAAAAATGCTGGGTTTATCTGCAAAAAACGGGGACCCCCAAATCCAATGGTCGATCACATCTTCCCCACTGAAATGGCATTTTCAGACACACATTGAAATCACCACATCAACTTGGTTTCTCAACCATCCCACATTTCATCATAGATCATAGCAATTTTCCTATCCCATCAAAGTTCATGGTAGACACATCATTTTTCCTACTATATAAATGGTCATGAACATGGGATTAAGCAGACACCCACATGTGAAAAATGGTGGGCTTCCCCCGGCAAAGTCTGGGGACTGGTGGAGTGAGGTTAATAAATTGCTCGCTGATAATTTGTTACATTTTGCGAACTGGACAATTACCATCTGGTTATTTAACATAGCCATGGAAATCACCATTTTTAATAGGTAAACCATCTATCAATGAACCATTTTCCATGGCTATGTTAAACAACCAGATGGTAATTTTTTCTGGTAAATCATCCATACATGGGTCATTTTCCATAGCTAGGGTAATTACCGGAGGGTATCCGGACGGATTTGGACCCTGCCTGAGGGTCATTTTCCTTGGATTGAATTTCCGTATGGCGATTGCTACACGACTGGCTTATGTCACTGGGTCCTGGTAGGGGCCCACATTTTGGACCTCGAAACAAAGCCGACTCGAAACGAGTGCAGCTCAAGCATCACATTTTGGGGTACTATTGGATATTGGTATCAGAAGGTTTAGGCTCACCCGTTTTTTCTGGATAACATTGCTATTTTACATTTTCTATTTTTTGAAAAAATACATAGGGTTTATGATTTGTTTTTCTCTTTTACATACCCTCTGCCTCTGATACTCAGCTCCACTTGCTGGAAATCCCCCATGACTAGTTCGATGATTTTCCCCACAGCCAAAGGGCCTGCAAAAATTCGTGGGTTTCCCAGCCAGCTATGTTTGATCCAGAGGGATTGATATCCTGGTCCTAGTATCCCCATTAAATGTCGCACAATACCACCATTCTTGTTACTTGTTACTTAGGTCAGCATTTTGGCTGGTTAGAGACATGAGATCCCAATGATATCCCCATGATACATCTCATGAAATGCCTATTGTGGTTGTCCCATTAAGCTATGTTAAACCATATTACCCTCTGGTCAATTTACCTAGACCCTGAAAATCACACATTTTTCATGGAAACTCATCTTCCAACCCCTGCCAGGATCGAACTGTTACTGGAGGGCCCGGAAGATAAACCATATTAAGCCCCATCCATCAGCGCCGGTCACGTGGTCACTTTGGGCAGGATCCGTTCGCGCCCATCGCCTCAGATCCTCGGCGTCGAGCGCCAGGGTTTTTCCGCGGCGAACAGTGGGGAAGGATAGGAGCATCTTCAGTGACAGTGGGGATAACAATGGTGAACAGATGACAATCATGATAATGACAAAATCTCGGATATCTCATGATAATAATGACGAATAGGGATTTTTGTATGAAGCATCCGAGATTAGGGTTTGAAGCAAGAAGTGGGGAATCGAAGCAGGTGAAAGTAGGAATTGGACCAATAATTTCTGACATACGCTTTGACTATATAAAGGGCGAATCTCAAGAGTGATGTACAGAAGCCTCGATGAATTTTGCGGGGTGCCCTGAGTTTGACCCATACAAAAATATTGTGGTTCCCAATGAGACCGACATGGATGAACCCGTGATATTATACAATATACACATATATTATCATATATTTATATATACAATTAATATATACATATATTTAGTTAGTATGTATGTGTATATGTATGTATAAATATAATATACATATCTCGATTTCCAGTTTCATCCTTTTGCCAAATTTCTGCGGACAACCATACTACTTGGCCAAACCATGGGACATTGCAAAAACCGCAAGCATGGCTATGTACACGTTTGCTGTATTCATTTTGTTCTCATCTGCCCAGTCCGCCTTCTTCTCCTCCTTGTAGCATCGTTCAGATCGCATTGTAGCCTTGTAACATCCTTTGTGTTCTTGGAATCTGGACTTTTATCAGTTTTCTAGTTTTCTCCATACACCTCGCATTTTCAATGTTTACATGCAGTCATGGGTCGGTGAGCATTTTTTCCCATCACTACTTTTCTGAAGCATCATTGTTAGAAACCTTGGAAAACTGCATTCGACACTCTTCAGCTGAGGCACGTCCGCTGTCACTCTGGCGTGGGCCTGTCTTCATTTGCTTTTTACAATTGGGCCGCCATACGTATGGTGCCCGCTTGAATCGGAAGGGGCCTGAGATTTTTGTCTCAGCATTCCTCAGCAAGACTGAAAGAATCTGTAAAAGTGGAAGAGGTAAATCCAATTTAGAGCTTGCCACTTTTGATTTCAAGCTGAGATTCCTGAAATTTCAAGCAATCAAACAGGAAGGCAACGCTTGACGAAAAATGATGAACTGCCCTGGTGGCAACGATGGCACCAGGGGGCCCCTTCTGCACCCGAATTCCTTGTGTCTCACGGCACAGCGGCAGAGTGAAGCTGTGAGTCTATGGTGCCTCTGTGGGACCTTGAGCAAACGAACTGCCCACGACGGCCTTTCTACCCTTTTGGGCGGGGCTCGGGGTGGCAGCGGCGAGAGAGAGATGAGTCAGATGTTGAAATCAAAGATGGCGATGGGAAATCGAAGAGGATCACATCAAAGACGGATAGAACTAGGAATTAATGATTTTTGCAGTGCTAGATTCAACTACTAGATGGATCTAGAATCTAGATGGTATGAACTGGTCTTAGTAGTTGCAAGAGGATAGATACCACAGTAGACTCAGTAGACGATATGAGATTACAACTTTGATTGGATTGGCCTGGAAATCCTAGATGTTGGTTAGTTATACCTTCAATCAGCAACTTGTCTTGATTGCTTCCCAAATCCCAAGCCCAAGATGGACCATCACCAAACAATCGATAGGTTGGGTTTCATATGCTGTAAAGGGGCAAACTGTTTTTTTTAAAATACCCCATAGTCTTTCCTTGGCTATTTTCGACTGTTGTGGGTGTGCAACAATCGAACGAACTATGGGGGGGTTCGATGCGCCGCTACCACACTGTGGACCTCACATCTTCCTTCGCCGAGTCCTTGTTTCCGCGGAAGGCCAATCAGACTCCGTGCATAACCCGGTTCAGACTTGCCGTTCCTCCATGGTTCCAAGGGCCATCGTGCCCTCGCCCGGGGTATCCGGTGACGTTGGTATCCAGAAATTCAGGGTCAAAATTTTGGTTTCCGAAATTCAGTCCCTCCAGCAATTGGGGAACTTTCTTGATTTTATGGGGATTCGAAAACATCCGGTAAAATGATCTGCCAACTAAGCACCAAGACTTTGATCTGCCACACAGCCCTTGGCAACCATGGTGTCTACAGCTGTGCATAGCTGTGCATTGCTGTGCTGATTGTTCGCGTGCCCCGATGAACACCGGGTTGACTCATTCGCAGACCCTTCGAAGTCGAAGATCGGCCAAGAAGGTCTGCTCCGTTTCTGTTGATGGCCTACTGTCCAGTACCGTGGCCGCGAAAAAACCTGAAAGCATATGACCAAAAATGTGGGAAAACCCTAAGGCCAATGGGTTCGGATTGTGGAACCAGCCATCTTTTTGTATTTGGATGTATATATGTTGTTTGGGGTCCCCGAATCGTAAGACGCAGGCTGCTGCACAGACGAATAGGTACCACCTAATTGGCACGACCAGGACTTAGATCCCAGGTATATCGCCACCTTGATATCTTGATGCCAAAAAGACCTTGATGCCGCGGAGCATGACAGGTGGGCCATCAACAGTAATTTCCAGGAGTTTTGTGACTCGAAACGACGCACCTGACGCATGGCCACTAGGGCACTTTGAAGCAGCGGAGAGTCGGTTTCTACAGCATCAATGGTAGATGGTGGCCTGATGGCCTTCCTTGTTTTTTTTTTGGCAGCGAAGTTTTTGGGTTCAGGTTGAGCCAAAGCATTGACATTTCTTGTGATGTTCTGCAGGTTCTGTATGGGTTTGTCTGAAAATAGGATACCCCAACGTCCCATGGTTGATCATCACTTACCCTAAACTGCCGATTTTAAGTCATACACCCTAGATTCATATCTATTTCATTCTTTTTCTGAGCAAAAGCATATCTCGCTTATCTTTCTTGGTCTTGATCTTGAACTGAAGCGCTTTGCATCACGATTCAGATGTGAAAATGGATCAATACTTGGTTGGATAGTGGGGATAAGTTGGAGCACCCACGAACGGGCAAAATTTGTTATATAATTAATGTTCTAAATCTATATCTATATATAATATCTATATATAATATCTATATATAATATCTATATATAAATATACTGTATATAAATATACTGTATATAAATATACTGTATATAAATATAGATAAATAAATAAATATACTGTATATATAAATATATATAAATCTAAATCTAAATCTAAATCTATATCTATATCTATATCTATATATACTGTATATAAATCTAAATCTATCTATCTATCTATATATATATATCTCTAAATATATATATATATAAATACTGTATATAAATCTATATCTATACATATATATATATATATATATCTATATCTATATATAAATATATAATGTATATGACTATATATATATATATATCTGAATCTATATCTATATATATAAATATACTGTATATAAATCTAAATCTATATCTATATCTCCATATATATTATACTGTATATAATTCAAGTCCAAATCTATATATATATCTATATAAATATACTGTATATAAATATATATATATACTGTATATAATTCTAAATCAATATCTATATCTCTCTATATATATGTAAATATACTGTATATGAATCTATGTATATATGCAAATAAATAGACTGTATATAAATCTAAATCTATATATATATATAAATACTGTATATAAATCTATATCTATGTATATATAAATAAATATACTGTATATAATTCTAAATCAATATCTATATCTCAATATATATGTAAATATACTGTATATGAATCTATGTATATATGTAAATAAATATACTGTATATAAATCTAAATCTATATATATAAATACTGTATATAAATCTATATCTATGTATATATAAATAAATATACTGTATATAAATCTAAATCTAATATCTATATCTCTATATATATACAGTATATAAATCTATATCTCTATATATATAAAAGTACTGTATATAAATCTAAATCACTATCTATATCTCTATATATATATATATAAATACTGTATATAAATCTATATCTATATATAAAAATAAATATACTGTATATAAATCTAAATCTACATCTCTATATCTATATCTCTCTCTATATATAAATATACTGGATATAAATATATATATATATATAAATAAATATACTGTATATAAAATCTAAATCTATATCTATATCTCTATAAATAAATATACTGTATATAAATCTAAATCTATATCGATATCTCTACAAATATAAATATACTGTATATAAATCTCTCTCTCTATATATATATAAATAAATATAGTGTATATAAATCAAAATCTATATCTATATCTCTCTCTCTATATATATACATACTGTATATAAATATATATATATATAAATATATATATATATATATAAATAGTGTATATAAATCTAAATCTAAATCTATATCTATATCTATATCTATATCTATATCTATATCTATATCTATCTATCTATCTATCTATCTTTGATATCATTATGCCATCCATTTGAGGGGGTTGATAGTCTGAAACCAGAGCCTCCCAGTGTTGGATGCAATCCATGGCAGCCAAGAATTTTGGGGGCCAAACATTGGGGTTCTGAAAAAAAAGGTACTCCGAATGAAAAAAATGGTCTATCAATGTCTATCATCATTTTCCCGGAAATAAAATGACTGTTTGGGAAAAAAAACCCATGAATAAAGACACCCATTGCTGACTCAATCCATCTCAATCAATCCTGGTGACCCCTCGGTTCGAGGGTAGCTGCCAAATGCCCAGTGGGTTCCTCTGAATTTCGAGTCTTTCGCGGCTGTGAATGGGATCGTAATAAAGACATCGGGACTAGCATCAGCAAAAACCAAGCCCGATGCTGTTGACACTTCTCAAACAATGTTAGCAATGTGGGAAATGGGAAAACCAATAATAAGCCTCCAATGGGGAATAGTTTATACCACGCATTTGTGGTAAAAAAGGGGATGGTTTATTCTTGGGTTTACTACATTAACGGAGCCAATAGTGGCCTGGAGATCTGTTGATCATTTTGATATTCCATCCGTGTCGGGTGTATCGGAGCTGCTTAGTGCTAGTGGTTTTAAACATTATTTTTTTGTTTTGTATCATCCTCTTTGGATGATCCAACTTGACTCTGTTGATGTTTTTGTGGACTGAAACCACCACCAAGTCAGGTAGAGCTGCAGCAGTGGTAGCCGTTTCCGCAGCTGGATCCCATTCAGAGGCCCGCAAGCCCCGCATGCCCGGATGTAACTTCTGACAATGCCAAGACGGGCAAAAGTGTGCAGAAACCTCTCTTTGGCGGTTGTGGTTGAATGTTGTTGAATGAACCTGCCTTGAGTTATGGGATCAAAAGTCAAACACATTTTTTTTTCTAAATATCAATGAAACTGGCGAGTGCCCTGAACAACCAAAACACAGCGGTCCTCGTGTTTATGTGGATTTCTTTTAGGCGATTTCCCAGAGTACCACTGACCCACCACGTGGCCGACCAAGACCAAGCCCCCATCTCTAATGGTTGTTAAGCTCGGAGAAATCACGAAGAACCCCCAATAATTGAGATTTGGGATTGGGCGGACTATCGATCCATGTATCTACACACATAGACATGTATCCATAGGATATGGAGAGATGTTTGTCTCTGTAACTACATATATAATATTATAGAATAATATACTGTATATATATATACACACGATATGTAGTATTATTAGTATTACTGTATTAGTATTATCATTTTTTTTATTAATATTATTGCTACTATTATTCCTATTACTATCATATTATAATGCTATAGATTTATATGTGACACCCCCACAGCTGAGGTCGCCGGACCTGAGGTCGCAGCGAACGAAAAAGACCGGGGGACTGGTTGGCTTGGGAAATCCACTAATGGTGGCTGGTAGCTTAAATGGTGGTTTTATTCGAAGATTAATACAAGGTGGAATTATACAAGCTGGGCCCCCCCCAAATAGAAAATTCCCTACAAAGGTCTCAATGAGAAAATCATATATACATGGAGGATTTTCCATGGCAATCTTGATTATTCGGACTTCAGCACCAAACATGTGGACCTCTATAGCATCCTTTGACCAACAAAAATGTTGAATGACTCAAATTCAATGAATACAAATGGAGAATAAATAAACAAGAATAGAAGTACCAAACATGCAGATTTCTGATGATTTAACCAACAGAACATGGTAATTTGACCGACAAAACGAAGGATTGGATAGGCTCTAAAAGTCACCAAATTTTTGCTTTGAAACCATGGGATGACCTCAACTGTTATTATACAGGTTATTATCACAGTATATCATTATTATTATTGGTATTATCATTATCTATTATTTGTTGTTGATTATTTATTTTTGATACCCAGTATTAAACACTTGGGTTTCCTGGGAAACATTTGGACATCTTCATATTTCGTGGGAATTGCTGTAATCTGACTGGAGCCAATTTGTGTAGGCAACGAGAGATGAACATCTGGCTCGGCAAGATGGTGGGGGGTCTCGGTGGCTGCCAACCTGGGAGACGCGGGAGAGGTTTTAAGTCATGGGGGTACCCCAAATCTCCCAAGTCATATTGAAATCCATGGTGACTCGGGGATCCCTCATTTTATATAATCCCGTTTAAGAAACCCCCAGATAAGCCAGGATCGGTGAGACCTATATCAGTTTCTTCTTAGGGGTAGCAATTTTGTTCACCAATCCGGGGTTGACATTGTATAAATGACCAACGAAACCGGTGAATGTGGCCAACGTAACTATGGTTATTCAATTGGGGGTTTCAACACGGGGAGATTACCTAATAAGGAGTGTGACTGTGATATAATGGGATACAAATACCTCCAATACTTCTTGGGCATGGGCCTAAAATTAATGCACGGGAAACTACAGTTGACTGGGTGACGGGTCCTTTTCAACTTACACCGTACCCTTTTGTGGGTACCCAATTTTGACCAGTTTCTCAAATGGGGAAATAACAAGAAATCATGGCGAGATCAGTCAATGGAATGGGGATCTTGACATCCACAGGGTCCAGAAGTGGGGCTTTGGGCTTGGATTTCCCACAGCCCGGCTAGTTGCCGGGCGGATCATTTTATATACATTGGAACAAGAGTGGATCTATCACCAATGATAAATTTTCCATGCTAGAATTGGCAGATTTGCTCGCAGTTGGCACAAGGGCAAGGTCTTGCTCCACCAAAATACAGGTGGCTGACACCTGCCAAACTGGCCGACCCTCATCCCCTGAGAACATAGTCATTTTATAGCTGATGGGCTGATGAGCATGATTCCTGGGTGATCATCACACCTAGGGTAACTGTATATAAAATACCACAACCCACCAAACAGATAGGAAAGCAAAACCCTACTCAACGATGTGATAAATATTGTTTTTTGGTTATATATATATAATACTATATATATAGCATATGATTGCATATATATTAGTATCTATATAAACACTGACCATTTTGAGCAAATCCGCAAATGAGATCACCCGATTTTACTCAGGGAAACGGTTGACAGGATCAACTTCAAACGCTGCAGCATTTGCAGGCGCAGCAAATGGGTACAGCCAGCATTTTCCCAGAGCTGGGCATTTTGTTTCTTTTAAAGAACACATTGTTTGACAACACTCCCCAACAAAGATAGGACATGTTTGTTTGTTTGAAAGCATCATCTATACCATCCTGGAAACACTTGTGTATCTTTTTGGGGGTTACTCTATCAATTATCAAACGGAACTCCAGGATTTTTGAAGGGTTCATGCAGATTGACCTCCTTGATTTTGGTCGTGATTGTTCCATGATTTTGTCGGAGTTCGACATGCACATTTCCTTTCTTCGATTCCAATCTGACGTGATGCTCCCCAATGAAGTCATATGCTTGGGAGCAGTGCCTCAACCACTAAGTAGATTCTCTCCAACTATGCTGCTGAACCTCTTCATTTTTGTTGGTAGGCATCCTCAAATTATGTATCTCCCAACGATTTTCGCATTTTAGTGAATATGGCCAGGGAATCTCTCGATGACGGTTGGCTCAAAAGCAACTTCATATTTCTTGGTCAATCTCCTCGTGTTTGTTACATCCTAATTTTACGGAAATAAACGCACCCATACATAACACATACTGTACACATCTATATGATTCGATATGTATCATGTAACATCAAGGTACATTTAGGCAGTTAATTTAGATATATCCCAACTCTATCCTGCTCTTTGGTGGTGAATAGCTGCCGGTTTCTCCGCTGCGGGATGGGCGAGGCCTGCAAAGACCGAGAGTTGGTCTACCTGCGAGTCGTAGGGTCATCTCAGTGGTTTTGATTGGGAGGACCTTAAATGTTTGGAGGGAATATATATATATATTATTATTATTATTATTATACTGTATGCTTATATACATATGTAGACATATACTTATACATATACATATATCTGGGCAAATTATAACGACCTCACTGAATCATGGTTAATAAGAGGAATCATCCAAAAATGGCCTCATTTCAGGTTAGGGAATTACTCTAATTTGCCCATATATATATATACAGACACACACACACATGTGTACATACACATATATATATACATATATATATACACATACATACACATATATACAAATATATAGACATATATACATATATATACATATATATATATATACATACACACATATATATACATACACATACATACATATATATATATATATATACATACATATTATATATATATATATATAAATACAGGTATATATACACATATGCATATATGCATATATGCATATATACATATATGCATACATACATACATACATACATGCATACATGCATACATGCATACATGCATACATGCATACATTCATACATGCATACATTCATACATGCATACATGCATACATGCATACATGCATACATGCATACATGCATACATGCATACATGCATACATGCATACATGCATACATGCATACATGCATACATACAT